>Ga0272448_1000628_pt1 | contig 53060 bp, 40 predicted proteins | sample YNPCB0191_FD_202220 | JGI IMG/M metagenome (GOLD analysis project Ga0272448, IMG submission 202220) | Hot spring sediment microbial communities from Yellowstone National Park, WY, United States - YNP-CB-019-1 | ecosystem: Environmental > Aquatic > Thermal springs > Hot (42-90C) > Sediment... | reverse complement strand
GTGCCTGCTACTGTGTTTCTCTTGGGCAAGCCCTGGGAGGGACCTGCTTGTCAGGTCCAACAGCCAGTCCCTTTGCCCCCTTGTATGTCATTCCCGCGAAAGCGGGAATCCAGTTGTTTTTTCCTGGATTCCCGCTTGCGCAGGAATGACACATCGCCCCCTTGACTCCCGACACAGTATCTCCCCCGGCGGTGCCGAAGGCACCACCGGCCTCTCCCGCCCTTGTATGTCATTCCCGCGAAAGCGGGAATCCAGTTGTTTTTTCCTGGGTTCCTGCTTGCGCAGGAATGTCACTTTCTGGACTGCCGCTTGCGCGGGAATGACACACTGGCTTTAACCCGCCGGGGGAGAGGCGAGTTGCTACATTCGGCTAATTTGACGGTATCCACCGGAAGTAATTACCACAATCTGTTAGGTTGGAGCCGATTCTTACTCCCTACAAGTTGTGGGGGCTTGGCCGGGTGGAGCCAGTCAAACTAAAAAGTTACGCAAATTGGAGAGACACTAACCCCCCTGGTTTTCCGCCCTACGTTTCTTCCCTTGGTTTTGCGAGGAGGAATAGGTGGTCTATGGGCTTGGGTTCCTCCTATACACGGCGGCCTCGGTGATTACTTTATCCATAGGAATATCGGTGGCCAGCATCGGCACTTCGGGCAGGATTTGGCACTGGTAGGCTAGACCCACCAGCACGGTTTCCGGCCGGGCCTGGGCCAGCAGGCGATCGTAGTAGCCCCGGCCATGCCCGAGCCGTGCGCATCGAGGATCAAACGCCACCCCCGGCACGACCACCAAATCCACCTGGTGAATCGTAGCTTGCCGCTCCGGCAACTGCCGAAGCGGCCGCCGGGGTTCCAAAATGCCGAATACTCCGGGCTGTAGCTCCGCCATTGCCTGAAGCCAAAATAGCCGCAAATCTTCCCCCTCGCAATAGGGCACAAGGAGTTGGCGGTCCGGCAGTAGCCGACCGGTACTTTGGCCGGGAGCGGTTTTGTCCAGGTTGTCCGGGGGTGGGGTGCCGACGGGCGGGAGGTTTTGGTTGCCCGGCTGGATATTTTGGACACCGAAGCATTCGGACGGAGGCGATTGGTCCGGTTGGGGCTGCTCCTGGTTGAAGCTGTCCGTTTCGCCCAGCAGATAGCGCAAAAGCGGCTGGGTGCGGACCTCATCGCCGTAGTGGACATAAAAAAGCACGGTTCGGGCGGCCTGGAACTCCGGCAGGGCCAGAAGTTTCTGGCAGATGAGGAAGCTTAGGCGGTCTTTGTCTGGCTGTTGTGCCCGCCGGGCCAGCGCCTCCCGCCGCAGCTCCGCCTTCCGACGACGAATCTCTTCTGCCGACGCACTCATGGGCAAAGTTTCTCAGAAACCGGAACGGTCTCCTGTAGAAAATAACCGAAGGTATTCAAACGTTCATCAAGCCGAATCCCGCTTAGGCAGAATCGGCGGTAAGAGGGTGGTAGAACAAAGATACCGGCTCGTTTTTTCTTCCAGCGGCTCTGGCGATTCTATTTTTTCCGGAATACCTCGGGCAGAATCCGGGTGAAGGTGATTTTTTTATAATTTTCCCGCTCCCAGAGGATGCCAAGACTTCCATCGGCCAGGGTGGTCAGGTCCGAGTAGGCGGCCGGTTCGTTGGCGATCATCTGTTCCCTGCCAAAACTCTGTCCACCATCCTCGCTCTGCTGGAGGATAAGGGTATGTCGGCCGGGGCCTTTCGGACCGGTCCAAATCAGCAGGTCCTGCTGGCCAGCCGTCAGGGAGCGAGGATACCGCTGGATGGCACAAGCCACGGGCGTAACCTGATGGCCGGGGCGGGGTTCGGACCAGGTTTGGCCTCGGTCTCGGCTTATGGAGAGCCAGCGGTGGGGGCCGGTGGTCTGTCGGATGTCCATCAGCAGGGCGCCGTCGGCCAGTTCCACCAGTTGGTTTTCATTGCCCTGTTTGCCGCCGGGCACAAAATCGCTTCGGCGCCAGGTTCGGCCATGATCATCGCTATAAAGGACAAAATTGTTCCAGCCTTCGTATTTCCAACAGGGAACTAGGAGCCGACCTTGCCGATCCTGAATGGCCCCGCCCGGACCCGGCACCGTAGTCCGCCAGTGGGGGTCTTTCATGTCCCGGGCTACGGAAGTCAGGTCCATCGGATCGGACCAGGTTCGGCCATGATCATCAGTCCAGCGTGCCAAGAGGAGAATATCATCCGTGCCAGGCCGGGCCGTGTGGGTGTTTCGTTCCGGTCGGCACCGAATATAAAAGACCCAAAGGCGTTTATGGGTCCGATCCAACAGGGTTGCCGGATTGGCCGCCGACCAAAGTTCTCCAGGGTCTTCCAGGACCTTCATGGCCGACCAGGTGGCCCCGCCATCCTCGCTGCGTTTGAGGACCAGATCAATGTCTTGCTTGCCGAAACCGGGGTCGTTCAGGTTGTATTTTCGGGCCTCAGCCAAGGCGACCAAACTGCCGTCGGCAGCCGCCTCAATGGCTGGTATCCGATAGGCGAAATAGCCATTTTCCCCGGCTTGAAAGACATCGACATGTTTTATCGCCGCTAGGGCTGGCGGCGCCGGTTTCGTACTGGACGAATCCGCCGCTACGAACAAAGTTAAAGCCCAACACATTCCGACCGTCACCATGATAGAGCCTCCTTGAATCAATATAGCGGCGTCTCTATGGCGCTCCGCCCCGATGATAGAGGGAAAATCTTTCCTTGCACGAAGGGAGGGAAGCAGCCGAGTCGGCGCCGAAACCTGTCGGGGTTGCCATGTCCTGGCGGTTGGCCTGGTTGGCTGGCAATAGTTTTCCTGGCGCTAGCAGACCGAGCGGATCGAACGCCTGGCGGACTCGCTGCATGGCTTCCAAATCGGCTGGCGTAAATTGCCGGGCCATCAGCGGCAGTTTTTCGATGCCGATGCCGTGTTCGGCCGTGATGCTGCCGCCGCACTCCAGGCACGCCTCCAGCAATTCGTAGCTGGCTTCCAAGGCCCGACGTACTTCTTCCGGATTGGCTTGGTCGAAAAGGAGGATCGGGTGGATATTGCCGTCGCCGGCATGGGCCACATTGACGATGCGAATCTGATGCCGTCGGCTGATCTCGGCAACGCGGCGGACAATCCGGGGCAGTTGCGTGCGGGGAACCACGCCGTCTTGGATACAGTAGCTGGGGCTCAATCGGCCCACCGCACCAACGGCCATTTTTCGGCATTTCCACAGTTGGGTCCGTTCTTCGGCGCTGGATGCATGGAGAATCTGGCGGGCGTGCCACCGTCGGCACACTTCGACGATCCGGACCAGTTGGTCGTCCAAACCTGCCGACAGTCCGTCCACCTCGATGATGACCACCGCCTCCGCGTCCAACGGGAAGCCGAAATGATAGGCCTCCTCGACGGCGGCCAAAATGCCCTGGTCCATCAGTTCCATGGCGGCCGGGATGATGCCTTGGCCGATAATGTCGCTAATGGCGCTGCAAGCATCTTCGATCTGAGCAAAGACCGCCCGGAGCGTCCGATAGTCTTGCGGATTGGGCGTCAGCCGAAGCCAGAGTTTGGTCAGGATGGCCAGGGTGCCTTCGCTGCCCACCAGAAGGCCCATCAGATCATAGCCGGGCGGGTCTAGCACCGGCCCCCATTGGACCACGGATGCATCGGCCAAGACAGCTTCCACACCCAGCAGATGATTGGCAGTAACGCCGTACTTGAGCGTGTGGGGGCCGCCGGCATTGGTGCCCACATTGCCGCCCAAAGTACTGGCGGTCTGACTGGACGGGTCCGGCGCAAAATGCAGCCCGGCGCCTTCCAGCGCTCGGGCCAACTGGACGTTGAGTACGCCGGGTTCGACCACCGCGATCCGGTTGCGCAGGTCGATCTGATGGATGCGGTTCATCCGGCTCAGGACCATCAATACGCCGCCGCCCACCGGTGTACACCCGCCGGCCAAACTGGTGCCTGCTCCACGAGCCAAAATCGGAACCCGATACTGTCGGCAAAGCCGAACGATTTCCACCACCTCCGCCGTGCTGCGCGGAAAGACGACCAAATCCGGTCGATATTTTTCTAGCGTGTAGCCGTCGCACTCATAGACGGCCAATTCGCTGGGGCTGCTGAGCACTGCGTCTCTGCCCACGATGCGGCGGAATTGGCGTGCTAACACCGAAACGGCGGCCCAACCAGCTTGCATCCCCTGGACCCCCTATGGAAGCCATGCCTTAGGAACCTATTTTTTCAGCGGTCGGCCAAGGAGCGATTCGACCTTGGCTACCTTTGATTCTAATCCGCCGAGGCGGCCGCGGCGATAGTCGAACTTGATAATACATTCAATCCGGTCGCAATCCTGGGCCATCGCCTCGAAGCACTGCCGGACCACCTCCAAACACCGGTCCAACGCTCCTTCCAAGATGGTGCCCATGGCATGGGTGCGGTAGTCCAGACCGCTGGCCTCGATAATGGCCAAGCTGCGGGCCACGTATTGGCTCAGGCTCGGCCCCTTGTCCAACGGAAACATCGTAAAATCTAAAAGCACCATGGCGCCAGCTTTTCCAGAAAAAGTAGCATTTTTGCCGAATGCAACGGTCTATGTGTCCTTCCTGCGGAAGCAGCAGTCCAGGCTTGTTCCCGCGTAAGCGGGAATCCCGCCTTATTCCCGCTCAGGCGGAAACCCGGGCAATAGGGGCTTCTTCTACTTTTTGGATTCCCGCTTGCGCGGGAAGGACACCCCTTCATCCCACGGAGCTTCCCCATGCATACTACGAAACTCCATTTTCCCTAAAAAACCCCTTGACTCCCAACACAGTATCTCATCCGGCCGCCATGCCGCTCCCTCGCGGTCGCGGCTCAGCCGGCCTCTCGAGAGCCGGGGGAGAGGCGAATTGCTTCCTTCGGCTAAAGCGTTGCCAAAAATATTCCTGAATTTCCCGTCGTATGGACTTTTGCCCCGTTCGGACAGGCCGATGGCCGGGGCATGGGAAAGGTATCTATACTTCTGTATAGAACTGTCGGACTCGCATAATGGCCTCAAAACCAGGCCGTTGCAAACAATCTTCCAGGCATCGCATGGCCGGGTGTTCCGGCGGCAAAAGCTCATACCGGCGTTTCACCGAACCGACGATCATATCCAACCCCAGCGGTCTGGCCTTGGTGAGGAAGGCGCTTTCCAGAGGGCCTTTCACCGGCGAGCCGTCCGCCCGCCGCGAAGGAAGCATCACCGTAAAATTGCTCAGTCCCACGGAAAAATGCACCCCGGCGAATTCGGGATCGTTATGGATCATCTCCATCGCCCGGATAAGCCGGGCCAGGTTCCCTTCCACGTCGGAGCCGATCGGCGCAATGCCGGGATCGAAGATGCAATCCTGTTTTCCGAGTCCCGGACATCGGCTTATGGCTTCCCGGAGCAGGAATTGGGCGGCCCGATAGGTTTCTTCCGGGGTTCGGCACGGCTGGGCCCGGCCGTCCACAGCATGTTCGGAGATGAGCAAGATGGGCCGAAACGGCTGAACACGCCATAGATCAAACATCCGAGTCCGAAGCGGAGAGATGGAATTGAGGATGGGCGTCTGGCCGTCGGCCTTGGCCGGGTCATAGGCCGCCAACCCTGCCTGGGCCAAGTCCTGATCCGGTGTGTCAATTGCGAGCGGCTTGCGGGTAACCTGTTGGATGCGGCGGACGGCTTCGGCCATGAAGTCGGCGGTGCGCATCCCGACATTCACATCTATATAGGCCGCACCGCCAGCGTCCTGCGCCCGGGCCAACTCCACAATACCGTTCCAATCGCCCGCCTCGAACATCTGATGGGTCGAAGGCACCGAATCGTTGATCGACTCGCCAATGATGCTCAAACCTTCTATGGGCATAAAAACCTCCTGGGAAGACCAAGACCTTCCCCGTAGGGAATCCTTCGAGAAGAAGAGCCGAATGGGGAAATGAATCGCTCGGCTTATGCGCCCACCAGGCGGCGGGCCAGGGCCACGGCGCCGCTGGCATTGTCGCTATAGCCGTCCGCCCCGATCTGCTCGGCGTATTGCTGGGTAACTGGGGCCCCGCCCACAATGACCTTGACTTTGGACCGTAGGCCAGCCTCTTCCAACGCCTGAATGACCTTTTTCATCATGGTCATCGTAGTCGTCAGCAGGGCAGACATGGCCACAATGGCGCCGTCGCCTTTTTCTTTGGCGGCTTCGACGAAACGTTCTGGCGGCACGTCGATGCCTAAATCCGTTACTTCAAATCCGCCGCCTTCCAGCATGGAGGCCACCAGGTTTTTGCCAATATCGTGCAAGTCGCCCTGGACCGTGCCGATCACCACCCGGCCCGCTGCTTTGGCGCCGGCGGCGGCGAGTTTCGGGGTCAAAATCTCTAGAGCTTTTTTCATGGCCCGGGCCGCAATCAGAAGTTCCGGCACAAAATATTCATTACATTCAAACCGTCGGCCCACCTCGTCCATAGCAGGGATCATGTATTTGGCCAATAGCTCATTCGGATCCATATTGGCATCCAGGGCGGCCTGAGCTGCTGTTTCGGCCTTCTTTGCATCGCCCGTCAAAATTGCGTCGTACAAATCTTCCGGCTTTGCCATAGAGCTCTCCCCAGTGTGGCTAAGAAGGACTTGACAAAAACAGATCGTTCTTCCACGAAAAAGTACGGAAACCGATTTCGATGCCTCCTAACTTGTCGGAAAATTCTAGGACATTATAGTACTCTAAGAAACCCTCATCGGCTAGCCCACCGAAAAGGGGACTCGCTTTTCTTTTCTCTCAAGGACCCGGAGAGAGAAAGAAAAATGAACCTGAGAGGCTGTCCCGAAATGGGTAGCCAAGAGGCGGCCCCAATCCTTCTGCAAACCGTTCTGACAGACCAAAATGCCGTTTTCTTAGGGTTTTTGGCAGTCTGGGGGCCGCCCGTTGGTCGTGCATCCCGGCTAAAAATGGATTTTCGGGACAGCCTTTGAGAGAGAAAAATGGGAGATGGGTTGAATGGACTCCCCCTGTTTTTCGGACTGGTTACCCCCAAAACGTAAAGTTTTCAACCTGTTTTTCCAAAGAACTTATGAATGAAAATCCCGGAATTACCCAAGGACGAGCCTGGAAAAACTAGGCGGGCAGCTACGATCACGGAGCGAAAAACCTCCGGAAGTCCCCGAAAAATCTTTCAGCCTCTCTTGTCTTTGGGACCAATAGACCGCATACTTATATTTTTACGCAGAGATTCCATCATGGGCTTTTTAGGTGAACCTTAGGAAAGGGAAAGCGCCGAACAATGGCCAGAGAATGCGAAATTTGCGGCAAAAAGGTTGTCATGGGGAACCAGATCACCACTCGGGGTAAGGCCAAATACCTCGGAGGGGTAGGTACGAAAATAACAGGGATTTCTCCCCGGCAATTTCGGCCCAATCTGCAACGGGTTCGGATCACCACCCAGAATGGGACTCATAAACGGATTCGGGTTTGCACCCAATGTTTACGGAGCGGTGCGGTGACGCGGATGATTCGGATAGCCCCATTCAAACTGCCCCCCACGGAAGCCGGGCACGAACCCCTCCCTGCTTCTGCTCCAATCTCCCCTGAACCGGTTCAAAAAACCCCCGCCCCCACCCCACGAGGAAAAAAGAAAAAGTAACTTCGCGGGACCTTCCTCTGGGTGCTGTTCGGGGTTCCTGAAGAAAAAATGAGGTTCTTCATGGGGGGCTTCCATCCGAAGGAATCTTTCCCCAGAGCCCCCGGGCCGGTCTGGATGCGGAAGGAGGAGACGCCTCCCCGGGCAGTAAGTAACGATCAGAGGAAAATGGCCATGTCTATTTCTCCCGAAGAAGTTCAGAAGGTAGCCCTTTTGGCTCGACTTCTTCTAAGCCCTGAGGAAGTGGATCGGATGACCTCCCAACTGGGGCAGATTCTCGATTACATGGCCCTGTTGAGGGAGGTGGATACAGACGGGGTCCAGCCGATGGCCCATGCCGTGGAAATGGCCAATGTCTTTCGGGAAGACCAGGCGGAACCCAGTTTGCCGCGGGAACTGGCCTTGGCCAATGCCCCCCACCGAGATGAAGAGTGCTACCGGGTTCCCGCCGTTTTGGGGGAGGTTTAATCCCTCTTTTCTGTAAAGTACCTCCGTTTGTCAAACTGGCCGGGATCGTAGAGACAAGGGGTTCCCTCTGGGGGCAGTCCTATTCGTACCTGGTTGGGGGAAAATATGACCGATTTGCTGGAACGTACCGCTGCCGAACTTTTGGAGTTATTCAAGTCCGGCCAATTGCGGGCCGTCGAACTGGTCCAAACCTGTTTGGATCAGATTGCCCGGTACGATGGCCGAATTGGGGCCTTTTTGCGGGTGGATTCCGAATCGGCCTTGGAGCAAGCCGCCCGAATTGATCAGCGGCGGGACAAAGGAGGGCCGGTTGGACCGTTGGCGGGACTTCCGGTAGCCATTAAAGATAACCTCTGCACCCAGGATGTCCCGACCACGTGTGCCTCCCGGATGTTGGCTCATTTTCGGCCGCCCTACGATGCAACGGTCATCCAGCGGCTCAAGCAAGCCGATGCCATCCTGTTGGGCCGGACGAACATGGATGAGTTTGCCATGGGCGGTTCTACAGAAACGTCGGCCTTTCAGAACACTAGGAATCCGTGGGACTTAGAGCGGATTCCAGGAGGTTCCAGCGGAGGATCGGCTGCGTGTGTGGCAGCTCGGATGGCTCCCCTTTCTGTAGGGACCGACACGGGCGGATCCATCCGTCAACCGGCTGCCCTATGCGGTGTGGTGGGGTTAAAGCCCACCTATGGAAGGGTCAGCCGATACGGTCTGGTGGCTTTCGCTTCCAGTTTAGATCAGATCGGTCCGTTGGCCCGGTCTGTAGAAGACGCCGCCCTCCTCTTGGAAGTGCTGGCCGGGCATGATCCGAGGGACTCTACCTCCGTACCTAGGCCGGTCCCCCCGTATTCCCAAACCATCGGCAAAAGACTCCAGGGGCTTCGGATCGGCGTTGTGCCGGAACATTACGCGGAGGGATTGGACGACGAGGTGGCCCAGGCGATCGAGGAGGCGGTCCGGGTATATCGTTCTCTGGGGGCAACTATTCGGGAAGTTCATCTGCCGCACAGCAAATATGCGGTGGCCGCCTATTACCTCATCGCTCCGTCGGAGGCCTCTAGCAATTTGGCCCGGTATGACGGCGTGCATTTTGGCTATCGAACGCCGGAGCAGGCCATGAAGGCCCAGTTGGAGGCCGAAGAGGCCCAATTGCGCCGCACAGGCAACCCAACCGCCCTGGAAGAACTGGACACGCCGCTGGTACGCATGTTTCGGCAAACTCGTTCGGAGGGGTTCGGTCCGGAGGTCAAACGCCGGATCATGCTTGGCACATACGCCCTCAGCGCCGGTTACTATGAGGCCTATTACTTGAAGGCCCTGAAAGTGCGGCGTCTGATCCGCCAGGATTTTGACCAAGCGTTTCAAGAGGTCGATGTGATCTTGGGGCCTGTTACTCCTTCCCCGGCGTTTCGGTTAGGCGAAAAGATTGACGATCCGCTGGCGATGTATCTGTTTGATCTTTATACGGTGGTGGCCAATTTGGCGGGGATTTGTGGGTTGTCCATTCCGTGCGGATTTTCTCGGCCGGGGTTGCCGATTGGGCTGCATCTGCAAGCGCCGCCGTTTGAAGAAGATCGGCTTCTTCGGGCTGGGGCCATGTTCCAGCAGGCCACCGATTGGCATCGGCGCTGTCCGCCTCTGGAGGGGCTGGTTGCCCGCCGGCCATAAAATAGAGGGAAGACGTTACCCGAATGAAAGGCGATCTTTCCCCTCTCCCCACCGCGCAAGAGGGTTAGGGTGAGGGGGAAATCCTGGGAGGGCGGACGTCTCGTCCGCCCCTGTGCGGGTCCAAGGGAGCGCACTGCCAGCGACCTCCTCACCCGGCTTCGCTTCGCTCTGGAGCCGGCCTCTCGACGGCCAGGGGAGAGGCGAGGTGCTTCATTCGGCTAAAATGTTACCAATAGATAAGGCCCCCTCCATTTTTTAGCGACGGTCTTATTTCTTGGCCTTCCTCATGCAGCTAAGGCCGGTCCGAAGGGGTTCTGAAATGGTCCACGGCGGTCGAAGGGAAGATTTTTTGCCTATGACGTCCGAAGAGGTGCGTCGGCGCGGTTGGGATGCCGTGGATGTGGTCTTTGTAACCGGCGATGCCTATGTGGATCACCCCAGCTTTGCCATGGCCCTTTTGGGGCGATGTTTGGAGGCGGCGGGTTTTCGGACGGCCATCTTGAGCCAGCCGGATTGGCGCTCGTGTCAGCCTTGGCGGCAGTTTGGTCGGCCTCGGATATGTTTTGCCATTAGCGCCGGCAATATGGATTCGATGGTCAACCACTACACGGCCAACCGAAAACGCCGGAACGACGATGCGTATAGCCCTGGCGGGGAGATTGGGCGTCGGCCGGATCGGGCCACGTTGGCCTATTGTCAGCGGGCCCGGGAGGCGTATCCAGGCGTACCGGTGATTGTCGGCGGCATTGAAGCCAGCCTCCGCCGATTGGCCCACTACGACTACTGGAGTGATAAACTCCGAAGGTCCATCCTGATGGATGCTAAGCCGGATCTGCTGGTCTATGGGATGGGCGAGCGGGTGTTGGTGGAGATTGTCCGGCGGTTAGCGGCGGGGGAGCCTGTGAAAAATCTACGGGATTTGCGTGGGGTAGCGTATCGGCTTGGGGCGAAGGAACTCCTGCCGGAAGGGGCAGTGCGGCCATCTCGGCCTCTTGGGGCTGGCCGGTGGCCTCTTGAACCCGCCTCGTTAAGGAGCAGAGAAGCGGACCGGCCAGACCTTCCTTCTGCCTCGGTGGTCGAGACTTTGATCCTGCCCAGCTATGAGGAAGTTTTGGCCAGCAAAGAGGCGTTCGCACGGATGACGCTGTTAGCCTATCAAGAGACCAATCCTTACAACGCCCGCCGATTGGTGCAATATCACGGTCCGGAGGCGGTGGTGGTCAATCCGCCTAGTTTCCCGCTCCAGGAAGGAGAAATGGACTGGGTTTACGGCCTTCCTTTTACCCGGCGTGCGCATCCGAGTTACCAGGGGCAACCGATTCCGGCTCTTCAGGTGGTGGAGAGTTCCATTCAGACGGTGCGGGGTTGTCCGGGCGGGTGTAGCTTCTGCTCTCTGACGTTCCATGAAGGGCGGATCCTCCAAAACCGGTCGGAAGAGTCGATCTTGGCGGAGGTGCGTCGGCTGGCCCGGGAACCTCGTTTTTCCGGGGTGATCAGCGATCTGGGCGGGCCGACGGCCAATATGTATCGGATGCATTGCCGCCGACCAGAAGTGCAGGCCCGATGCCGACGCCTCAGTTGCCTCCATCCGACGATCTGTAAACTTTTTTGTGCGGATCATGGGCCGCTGATCCATCTGCTCCGCCGGCTGCGAAAAGAAAAAGCGGTGCGGCGGGTCTTGGTGGCTTCAGGCGTACGCATGGACCTGGCCCGACGCTGCCCAGAATACGTCGAGGAGTTGGCCCGGCATCATGTGGGCGGCCATCTGAAAGTGGCCCCGGAACATACCGATCCGAAAGTGCTGGCTCTGATGAAAAAGCCGACCATCGAAGAGTTCGAGGCGTTTGCTCGACTGTTTGAGTCGGTTTCTCGGAAAGCAGGGCTAAAACAATATCTGACGCCGTATTTTATTGCCGGTCATCCTGGCAGTGATCTTCGGAGTATGATCGAGCTGGCGTGCTATCTGAAACGCTCCGGCCTGCGTCCCCAGCAAGTTCAGGATTTTCTCCCCATTCCCGGCGCCTTGGCGACCTGCATGTATTGGACTGGAATGGATCCGTGGACGGGCCAAACGGTTTATGTGCCACGGAGCGGGCGGGAGCGTCGGCTCCAACGGGCCTTGCTCCAGTATTGGAAACCGGAAAATTATTTCGATGTACGAGCAGCCCTGATCGAAGCGAACCGACAGGACCTGATCGGCGACGGGCCGGATTGCCTCATCCCGGCCAAGCCGCCTGCCAAAGCCCGCCGCCCCGAGTCGGAGCAGGTCGAACAGGGCAGAAAAGGGGCGGGCGACCATTTTGCCGTACCTGAACAAAGGCCTCCTACCCCAGCAGATCGGCCATCCTCGGGTGCCATCCGAAACAGGGGATACCGTCCCAGCCGAAAAACCGCCCGCCGCCGTCAGGCTGGTTCGTAAGTCATTCTGGGAGGCTGTCTTGGCCTGTCCGTGAGGTGAAGTCTGCAAACGCCAAACCAGGAGCGGCCCCTTCGGTCGATCTGGGAAGACGTATCGGAGAGAATGTGTTCTTTTCACGGCCAAGAGGGATTGCCGGCAGGAAGGCGTTGTTTAGGGTTTCCATTTGGGGGCTTCGTCGCCGGGACGGGTCGAAGAGGTATCCACGACGATCCGGCGTCCCGTGGCGGCAATGGTTACGTCCAGGGTTGTCAGGCCCCATTGTCCGTCGATGCAGCGGGCTTCGGTCCGGACCTGGCCTATCCCGTTAGGTCCCTTAATAGCGAAGCTGTAAAAGGCCCGGCCTTGGCCCCCTTGGAGTTCCATCTCCCCGCTGGGCGGAAGCCACCAGGAGGCCTCCTGGATCGGTTCGCCCAGGGCCTTCTGGACCTGGAGGTCTTTTTGGACCAATTCCAAGGCCATCCGGTAGGGTTCGGCGGATTTCGCCCTGAGGACGACTATCCAGAAGCCGGTAAAACCTATCGCCGCACCCACCAAAGCCATCGCCGCCAACCCGATCAACAGTTTACCCCACCCACGCCGAGTTTTTGCCGCTGAGGCTTCCCCCCCAGGTCCATCAGCAGCGCTCTTCTGGAGAACGTCTTCCATGCTTGGACTCCTTCGATTCCTAGACGAGTTTACCCATGGCACCTTGGAAGAGTATTTTCCGAGCCGATCAAGGAATTGGCCAAAACGCCTTTTATTCATCTCCGCAAAACCAACGGACACAAACGTGGCTGAAAACCAGGGAGTTTAGGGCCTCTATAATTTGCGAAGATCAATCAGCCATCGACATCGTTTCTTTCAGCGTGTTACTCCGTTGGAGGATGGGGATGGATTCCCGGGCGATCCACAATCCGCAAAAAGTCCAAATCCAGATCGTACCAGGCTCGATCCGCCGAATCCGTCCACTGGACCAGAGCTCGGCCGTTCATGCTGATGGCTTTCACCTGTCCGATCCGCCCCTGAAACCGCCGGTATTCCGGCCGATCGCCCTGGACGGCTACATAGCGCTGGGTATATTCCTCACGGAGTTTTTCGATCCACAAGTCCAACATGGCTCAGTCGTTTTTCTTCTGGTCCAAGCGGCTAGGGATCCTTGCCAACCCAAGCGATCTGTTCCCCGATCTTTTGGCGACTTTCCCAGAGGTGAATCGTGCTATGGGGAATTCCAAGATCAAGAGTTTTGGGGACCGGTGGATTTTTCCTCCTGAGCAGCTCGCCATCGGAGGTAGGCGTCCAAAAAATCCTGAATATCGCCGTCTAGGACGCGATGAAAATCCGTTGCCATATGTCCCGTGCGGGCGTCTTTGACCCGCTGTTCTGGATGGAGGAAGTAATTGCGGATTTGGGAGCCGAAACCGGTTTTGGGCATTTGTTTATATTTTGCCGCCTGCTCCGCTTCACGCTTTTGTTCTTCGATGCGGGCCAACCGGGCGCGAAGCATACGCATAGCGGTTGCTCGATTCTGGTGTTGGCTCCGTTGACTCTGACAGGCGACCACAATCCCGGTCGGAATATGGATCAATCGGACAGCGCTGGAGGTTTTATTCACATGCTGGCCGCCTGGCCCACTGGACCGAAACACTTGTTCCTCCACGTCTTCTTCTCGGATTTCGACCTCTTTTTCGTCAGCGATTTCCGGCGAGACATCCACAGCGGCGAAACTGGTCTGTCGCTTACCTTCCGCATTGAACGGGCTGATCCGAACTAACCGATGCATGCCGGACTCCCCTTTGAGATACCCATACGCCATCGGTCCCCGGACGGCAATGGTTGCACTGGCGATGCCGGCTTCTTCGTTGTCCTGCCGATCCAACAGTTCCACTTCGTACTGGTGGTTTTTCGCCCAGTTGATATACATCCGCAGAAGCATTTCCGCCCAATCGGCGGCATCCGTCCCGCCGTCGCGGGCATGAATGCTCACCAGGGCCGAATGACTGTCCCACGGCCCCTGAAACAACGCCTTGACTTCCAATTCTTTCAGTTGGGCTTCGAGTTTTTGAAGCGTGGGAGGCACTTCCGCCGCGAAATCGGGATCTTCGTCGGCCATTTCCAGCAGAGCCTGAAGGTCCTCCACCCCTCGGACCAAGGTCTCCATCGGTTTGAGCAAGGCTTTGATGGCCTTCAGCTCCGCCACGACCGCCTGGGACCGTTCGGGCCGACTCCAAAAGTCAGGCTGGGCCATCTCCTTTTCCAACGCCGCCGCCTGGACCTGTTTGCCTCCGTAGTCAAAGAGAGTCCTGCAATTGCTTCAGCCGAGCCCGAATCGCCTCCGCCCGATCCAAAAATTCCTTTTCCATCCCCAAAAACCTCCTCAAATGCTAAAAACCTCTAACAAAATGAAATCCCGGAAGAATTGGCGGGCTTCCTTACCCCTCGAAAGGTGATGTGAAATGGGCATTTTGTTAGAGTATCTAAACACTCGTCCGATCCTCTCCCACTCTCCCCCAATGGCCTCCGGAGTCCTTGGTATTCTCCTCACAGACGCTCTGGCTATCCTTTCTGTCATTATACTGCCTGTTCCCCCTGCCGGGGAAGAGGATTTTATGAACTGCTCCGGCCAGATATATCCAAGCCACTGGAGGAGAACCTAAAAATAACTCATTTCCAAGGCGGCGGATGTTGGATATGTCCATCGCCCATAGGACCGGCCTGATCATTCCGGCTAGGCCCCCTAGGGCCTTCTCTGAATCGCTTCTCCTATTCCGGGAGGATTTTAGATCTCCGCCCCGTTTCCAAGACCATCCGCACCTTGAGGCCGACAATTTTGATATATCTCTATATTCAGCAATCACTTAGGTAAATTACTTTGCGAGACATGCTTGGTCCCGGCAACTCTTTAGCAGCCAACCAGTCGGAGTTTTTCCTTTTCCGGAAAAATCCAGTTTTTTCTTACCAAACTTTTGACATCGTACCGCGAGGGGATTATACTCTAAAGATGAAAAGTAGGGGGGTGCTCACTAGGTTCTTCGAGTATTCGGGTTTCGGCGGATTTTTGCCTTTTATCGCCATTTTTTCAACGGGTGTCTTCTATCAGAAGAAAACGGCTTTCCCAGTCAAACGCGGACAAGGCGTTTCCAAAATAGAAAATCCATACCGTTCCGTAAAAATCCATCTAATCGCCGCCGCCATTTCCGGGTGGAAAGCGGGAAGATGGGGGCTTTTGCCAAAACAGAAATGTTCCTGGGCAACGGTTATCGTGACCTTTTCTCCTGGGGAGGTGAAACCATGTCTTGCCGAGGTACCTTTGCGAGGGTTGATAGGGTGCATGGGCTGGGCCGAGGCTTGGTTTGGGCCGTCGTTTTGGGTTGCTCTTCGTTTGCCTGGGCCGGCATTACCACCTTCACCGGCGGCGATCCGGGCGAAGGGCTCAGTTTTTCGGGCAACTACCTGTATGCCGTCAACGTGAACGGCCCCGGCGGCTACACAGTCCAGGGACTTACCTTCACCGCCGAAAGCACCACAAAAGGCGTTCAGTTTAATTCCACCAATAAAACCTCGGGCACGGTAACCTATGGATCGCCCTCTCCTACAGCCAACGACACAGCCCTAGGCAATATTATGACCTCAATTCGGTGGGCTACTAACCCCAATGAAGTTCAGCTCACTTACCAGGTGCTTCCCGGCCGGACGTATCAACTCCAATTGCTGCTGGACTGCAGCGCGTATAATGCCCGGACTCAGGACATTATGGTAGATGGGGTGACCGTAGCGGATAATTTGGCCTTGCCGGGGCCGCCTTCGACCAACCCGACCAGTTACTTGGTAACCCACACCTACACGGCCACCAGCAACCAGACGGTGGTCCGTCTGGGGCCAAGCGGCATGGTGGGCGGCAACGGCGTGGGCGGAGATAACAATGCCGTGCTCAATGCCTTTGTCGTCAAAGAATTGCCGGACACGACGATCGGCTATTGGCGGTTCGACGATGCCCAGCCAGGCACCACCCCCACTACGGTAGCTTCTATCTACAATAACGGCGTCATGCAAGGCACGGTCGGCGGCCAACCGGTCATCTCCAGCGATGTCCCGTGGTACTGGATTCAAGAAGGAATCGGCGGACCGGTTCGGCCTATGAATACCACCTCCATCTATTTCGACCCCGCTGGCGGTAACGACTATGTCACCATCCCCTTTAGCCCGCTGACGGAACCTTCGGAGTTTACCATCGAGTTTTTCATGAAGGCCGATGCCCAAGGCCAGTGGCCGGGCATCGTCCAGAAACGCAAAATCCTTCCCTCCCAGAACCCCAACTCCACGGCCACCGGTTCGGGCAATATCACTTGGGGAATCGGTAAAGACAGCGCCGAACGGGAGTTTACCCGGATCGACCCGGCCAGCGGCGCAGCGAATCAGACGTTCACGATTTCCGGCTCCACGGCGGACGGCCAGTGGCATCATTTTGCCTTGACCTATTCCAACGGCACATGGACGATGTATCAGGACTATACCAAAGTGGCCCAACGCACTGGCCTCTTGATTGATTACGATGGCCTGAGCGGGCTTTCGTTCGGTTGGGCGCCGACCGACTTTTTCGCCTATCGGGGCTGGTTGGACGAAGTGCGGTTCTCCAACCGGGTACTTACTCCGGCAGAGTTCTTGCACACTGTGCCGGAACCCGCCAGCCTTCTCCTGGCCGTTGTCGCTTTCGGCCTGCTGGCCGGATGGACAGTGGTCAAACGCCCTCGAAAGCAAAGCCGAATCTAGGGCCTGTCCAAAAAATCATTTTTCAGCGGCAACCACCGGCCCATAATCTTTTTACAGGAAGATAGCCCTTCTGCAGAAAGAGGATTTCTCTGCCAGGGCCGAGGCGGGCGGAAAAGGCGGCGAGGTTCAGATTTCGTAACATTTTAGCCGAATGGAGACCGATGTGTCATTCCTGCGTAAGCAGGAATCTAAGCTGCTCTGTACCTGCTACGGTGTTCCTGTGTAGTACCGGGGCGCCAAGGCAACATGGACTGCTGCTACGTTCTGGACTGCCGCTTTCGCGGGAATGACACTTCCGTTCCCCCTCACCCGGTCTGCTGCGCAGGCCGGCCTCTCCCACGGTGGGGAGAGGCGTACTGGACTGCTGCTTGCACAGGCAGTAACCCATAGCCCCCTCGATTCGGCTAATTTGACTGTATCTACCCGGCCAAGCCCCACAACTTGTAGGGGGTAAGAATCGGCTCCAACCCAACAGATTGTGGTAATGACTTCCGGTAGATACCGTCAAGCTAAAGTATTACAAAAGTTCTCACCTCTTCTTGGGCAAGAAAGTTATGAAGAGGCAATTTCAACGCCTTTGAAAAGAGCAACCCTTGCCTATCAAGAGGTTACAACAAGTACCCGGTTGATTTTTGGCGGAGCCTTCTGGGGTATCTGGATATTTCTTCTCCAGCATGCCTTCAGGTTTTTTATGCGTCCGTTTTGGCGGCTTGGGTTTTCGGTTTGATGAAGATCACTTCCCCCCGGTCGATCCAGCCGGTGCGCAAATCGGCCCGGAACCAACCGTCGGCGTTTTTGCGGTTGAACCGGACCGGCGAGCGTTTGCCTAGCTGTTTCAGGTCATATTCGGCCCAGGTTTTGCCCATATCCGGCGAGAAGATGATCCCGCAGGTAAAGGGCGAAGCCGTGGCATAATGAGCGGCCAAAATCACCCCATCCTGAATGATCATATTAGCACATTCGTACTTGGGGTTAAAGAGCATGGTATGGGCTTTGGGGTTGGGAATGTCCGCCGGATCGGCCCGAAACAGGCCCCGGTCGTGCGGCAGCGGCCCATTGGCGTCGCTAATCCAGTAGGCTTTGCCGTCCACAAAATTGATCCCGCCGCATTTATACCGGCTGTTCAGACTGGCCGAGACGAGCACCTTCCAGGTCCATTGGTCTTTTTGCGGATCGTAGATGCCCCGGAGCCAGTGGCATTCGAAACCTTCGGGCTGGTTCGCGTCGCCGGTGCAGGCGTAGAAGGCTCGTTCGTCCGGGTTGTAGGCCACACAGTGGACATGGCGACAGATGACCGGATTATTGGGGTTGCCCAGCAGGGCGCCTGTGGGGCCGCCGCCCGGAGTGCCGTTGTCCCGATAGTGGGGGTTCTGGCCAAAGGCATAGGCGATTTTCACGGTCTGGCCGCCATCGGCAGAGTAATAAATGTTTATCGGAGTGGCTCCGCCCCGCACATTGCCGTAGTTGCCCCAGACCAGCATCTCTCGTCCGTCCACCTCCCAAGTGTGGACCCCGGTCAAACTCAGAAAATACCAGCCGGGATGCTCAGGGTTCTGCGGCGTGTGGGGCAGATAGTCGGAACCGTCTGGGTTTTTCACCCGGATTTCTTCCACCTGGTCCAGTTTGTCGGTGGTTCGGAAGAGCCGATTCTGGGTGGCAAACAGGATGACTCCATTTTTCAGGATGCAACTGAACGTGATATGCCGGGCCTGGTCAAAAAGCCGACGGTGGGGCCAGGTCCGGCCGTTATCCTCCGAAACGCAGATCGCATCGTCGGTGAATCCGAAGGCTTTGTTTTCCCGTTGGCTATCGACATAAGGGCCGGTCAGGGGAACCCGGTACCAAAAATGGTCGGTTTCCCCAACCAGAGCCTCCTTGGCTTGTTCGGCGCTGAAACCGCCGGGGGACGCTACCAATAGCAGGCCAAGACTTGCCTTTGTCTGAGCCAGAAACCGCCGCCGGGTCCAGTGAGGTTGCTTAGCCATGCTCGGCTCCTTTTCGGAAAGAAGGATATTTTTGTTCGGTAGTTTTTCATTATCCTATCATACCCATTCCGCTATGGGGGAAAGACGTTTCCAGGGGATTTCGGAAGGCCGGGTTCCCCCTTGCGGAGACAAGAGAAAACGCGGCGATTCAGAACTGGAAACTGTTCGTCGGTTAGCGAAGATGGGGCGGGGAAAAAGTTTCGCCAGGGTTTTGGGGCAGATTTTGGTCGGCCAACTCAAACTGCCAGGAGGCCATCCGCTCCAATTCCGCCTGCTTGGTTAGATCATATTCCAACGGCGTGAGGGTAATGAACCCCTTGGCCAAGGCTGACAGATCGGTTTCTTTTTCCGTCGAAGGCCCCAGGGGCTGGCCGATGATCCAATAGTAGGGTCGGCCCCAGGGCGTCAGGCGACGTTCAAACCGGTCGTTATGCGAAGCCACATCCATCGGGACCACCCGAAGCCGCGGCATCCCTTCTAGGGCCGCTGTGGGGATATTCAGGTTATACAGTTGCGGCGACGGGCCCTTGTGAGCCAAGATATGCCGGATCACCTGCACCGCCAAACAGGCCGCCCGGTCAAACGCCGCATGTTCGTCATATTGCAGCGAGACGGCAATGCTGGTAATGCCGTAAAATGCCCCTTCGATGGCCGCCGCCACCGTACCGGAATACAACACATTGATTCCGGCATTCAGGCCCAGGTTGATGCCGCTCACGACCAAATCGGGCCGACGTGGACAAAACTGATCCACGCCGATTTTCACGCAGTCGGCCGGGCTGCCATCGACCGCCCATCCCCATCGCTGGCCTGCCTGATAAACCTCTTTGACCGTTAGCGGCTTCAAATAGGTAATGGCATGGGCCACACCGCTTTGCTCCGTGGCAGGGGCCGCCACATACACCTCGCCCAACGTCCGCAGCGCCCCATACATCGCCGCCAAACCGGGCGCATAAATTCCATCGTCATTGGTAAGTAAGATCACCACAGCAGGAGCGTTCCTTTTTCCGCCGCCAAAACCAACACTCCGACTCCGCCTTTCTTCCCGTCCGAACAACTTTCCTGTCTATCCTAGTATGTTATTCGGAAAGAAAAAAGGGGCTCTGCCCGGCTGTCGGCGTCTCGGCAAAGGGACAGCCTCGTAGGTCTCTCTTTGGGAGATCACTCCAGGCATCTTGGGGGGAGTTACTCGACCAGACCCGTAAGGTCTAGGGGCAGCTTTTTGTTTTCCTTTAGGAGTTCTTCCATAGTGAGCCGTCCACCCCGCAGACAGGCTTCCCGGCCCAAAATGCAGGCCAAACAGCCGGAGACCGCCCGCGGCACAGTCGGATTGTCATACGGCCCTTCCAACACCGTTTTGTAGAAGGCGGCGATGTTGCGCACCGCGCCGGCTTCGTAAAGGTTCTCCACGGCCGCTTCTACCCGCTTTTGGCCCCGGATTTCATAGGCCGAATTGCCCCAGTAGTTGATCACCGCATGGCCGGTGTAGGTGTAGGCCTTGAAGCTCAGTTCGCCGGGCGTGCGGTTGGGCAGGTGCTGGCTCCAATGGTCATGCAGCAGCCCGTCCTCATATTCGAAGATCACCGAGAAGACATCGGGACTATCGCCGCCGTGGGGTTCCGGCCGGACAGTTCGGCAAGCGCCCACCGCCGCGGTAGGCCGTCGGCCCAACACCCACACGGCCACATCAATCGCATGAATATCGAACGATACGATCAACCCACCGCCCAGCGGAATGTCGTTGTCCCAGACGAGTCCGCGCAATCGACTGGCAATGGTCTGGGTCTTCGGTGGATCGACGTGGCCGCCGCTAATGCCCACCGTGCTGACCCGGGCCAGCGGCCCCAATTGGCCGCTGCGGAGAAACTCGGCCACCTTCTGATTGACCGGATCGGTCGGCATCTGGTAATCGACCAAAAAGACGCGGTTTTTTCGGCTGGCCTGCTGACCGGCCTCTTGGATCGCCAAACAGCCGGGCACATCCACGGCAATGGGCTTGGCCATATACACATGGACTCCAGCCTCCACTGCCGCCTTGGCATGTTCCGGGAAGAAACAAGGCGGGGTTTTCAGCACGATGGCCTCCACACCGCTTTCGAGCACTTTTTGATAGCCCTTCAGGCCGGAAAAACAATATTTCTTTTCCACGCCGAACTCTTGGCCGGCGGCCTCGGCCACTTCGGGGAAGTAGTCGGCCAGGGCGGTGATCTGGTACCCGCCGTGTTTTTGGAACAATCGGGCGATCCACCGGCCCCGACCGCCTTGGCCGACCAGCCCTAGTTTGATTTTGCGTCCACCTTTCGGGCCTACGGCCTCTACCGGTTTCGTCGCACCCCCGGGCGCCGGGGAAGAGAGGGCGCTACCCGAAGACGCTGGCGGTTCTTGAGATGGCTGTTCGGCCCGGAGCCAGGCCCCTGACATCCCCACCCCCGCAGCCGCTAAAGTTTCCAAAAACTGCCGCCGTCCCCAAAACCCTTCTGTCGATAAATCTTTCTTGCTCATAGCAACCACTCCAGAAAACGGAAGTTCTAAGGAAAAGGCCATCTGCTCAAAGGATGATTCAAAGTATCCCTGTCTCTTTGAAAGACACTACCAGGAGGGGACAATCCATCTTCCCTCTGGATTGTGAAGGGGAGTCAACAGGGGTGATAGTCGAACGAGTGGGCCTGTGGATTTCGCTTCATGAACTCTTTGAACGGTTTGAATCGGCGCTGGACGGTTCCGGGGCGGGGAAGACGGCTACGAGAAGGCCGGTGGTTTGGCGGACCAGGGCGGCGATTGCTTGCAGGTCTTCGGGCGGCAGGGCGGAGACGATCGGTTCAGCCGGCGCTCGAGCGATGGTGTAAATTTGAACCAGTTTGATCCGGCCGCCCGCCTCCAAAATCTCTTGGAGCCGTTGGCAATACGCGGCCTGTTCTTCCACCGAGGGTCCCTGGCCCGCAATCCGCATAAACAGGGATTGGATCACCAAGAGCCGTAGCCGGGCCGCCTCTTGAATGTTCCGCACAATCCGCTCCAAGGGCACTTTGGTCCGGGCTACCTGCCGAAAATAGTCTTCGCTGCCGGCGTCCAGCTTGGCCCAGATTTCGCCGTTGTTTTGGTCCAAGAGGGCTAGCCCCTCTTGGACATGCGGTTGGTCCAGCAGGCTGGCGTTGGTAATCAGCACCAGTTTGAGGTCCTCCAGCCGATGGCGGCGGCGAACCTCCGCACAGCAGGCCACGATCTGGGGAAAATTGCGGTAGAGGGTGGGTTCGCCGTCGCCGCTCAGGGCGATGTCGTTCAGCCGCCGAAGTTCCGGAGGTAACCCTGAAAACGGCCGGATAGTAAACAGTTGGCCCGATCGCCAAAGCTGCAAAATCGACTCCAACTCCGCAGTCAATCGCTGGAGATCAATAAAGATATTCGGCCTCTCCCCCAACGATGGCGGCGCCGGTTTGGTTTCCGGCAAAGGGGAGTCTTCTGGGGGCGTATGCAAGGCCTCCGTCGAAGCCGACGCCAAACCAGGCGCGGAGACACTCTCTGCGCCGAGGGCCATGGGCAATCCTTTTTTCCACGCTGGGCGATCCACTTGGCAATAGATACAATGAAAATTGCAGGTTTTGTCCAAGTTAAGATTCACTCCCAGAGAGATGCCGCCGGCTCGTCGGCTGACCACCGGATACACATACCGGAAATCTTCAAACGAACGTGGATGAGCTGTAAAATATAAGGCTTGGTTCTCGCCAGACATATCTTTCCCAATCATGGACATTGGCCGCCCCTTTTAGGACGAAACTCGCAGATTTTCATGCGTCAACGATTTTATGGACCTCTCTAGTTTGACTGTATCTACCCGGCCAAGCCCCCACAACTTGTAGGGGGTAAGAATCGGCTCCAACCCAACAGATTGTGGTCATTACTTCCGGTAGATACAGTCAAGCTAGGGATAGGAAACACAAAATGGACGCAGTCACAGTTTTTCGGGCCTTCTGGGGGTTGGTCCGCTTGGATTCGCTATGCAAACGTCCATCCATGCGTTTCTCCCCGCTTATTATTATTCTACCGGAGAACCTGAAGCAGGAGAGCCTCCAGCGAAAACCAACGACCGGGAGCATATGGATCGGTGAGTTAGCCAACCAGATAGCCCAAGTCCTTCAGACTCTAGCCGAGCCGGTTCCATAACAGTCTCCCAGACGGTGCTGACCGCATGAGCCTCGGGCAGAAAGCCCTGGAAATAGTAAGATAATTGAGGCTGTCCCGAAATTCCATTTTCTCCGTCCGACCGGTTCTGGCCGGGAACCGGAGGATGTGGGAAAACCGCTGTTTTTTAGGTTTTTCCCAGTGTGGGAGTTTCCCCCGGTTTTTTCGCAATAGTCCAAATTGGCCCATTTCGGGACAGCCTCAGATAATTTTCCCAAGGGCCTAGCTAAGAAAGGACCATCCCATGAAGAGCAGACCTGTTCCTGTTCCGCACTCTGATCCGAACCCACCGGAGAAGGTGGAAATGACCAGGGCGGATTTTTTGCGCCTAGGTTCTGGGTTGTTGGGTGGGGTGATTCTTGGCAACACGATGGGGCCTGAATGCGCCCAGTCTGGAAAGGCAACAGGTCTGGTGTGCTTAGGAGAGGGGCCGAACCAGACAGGCAATGCCTCCCTCCAGGGAACCGAGCAGTCCCAGGACAACCCTGAGACGAACCAGCTTGAAACGAGTAAGGCCCAACTGCCACCCAACAATTGGCCTACCCTAACATTACGGCCGTATCAGCTTCTGTGCGTCTTCTGTACCCTGGGCGAAGACCCGACCGGCGGCAAGGCCGGCAAGCTCAAACCGATCATCGACCAAATCAGGCGAAATCCCAATACCGCCATTACCCTCCGGTGCAACATGCGGGAAGTATTCGGATTTCAAAGTTCAGGGCCCGATGAGGATACGCCGGAAGGGTCGGACTTCAACAAGAAGCGGGACTTGGATATTCTCTACCAGTTGCAGTTGCCACCGGGCGTGACGCTGCCGGCGCGGATTCTGGTCAACCACCTGCTGGGGGCGGTGAGCACGGTGCGGGAGATTTGCGGCGGCGAGGGGGCCGGTTCCGAAGCCTGGAAGGGTTGTCCCAAGGCGGACAAGGGTTACTACGAAAAAGGCCGAGCCATTCAACTCTCCCTGTGCGAGCAGTCCTGTGGAATGGGCTATCCGAGGGCGTATGCGAAAGAGAAGGCCAGCGGCAGAGGGACGGTGGTGCTGGTTCCCCCGCGCTCGGTGGAGGAATTGGCCAAGGCGAAGAAGGAATCGTTGGCAGCGATGTATCGGGCGGCCAAGACCGGCATTCCGGTCAAGCCGCATATTTTGCTCTGTGCAGTTTGTCAATATGGAGGCGGTGTTCGGCCGCCGTGTCCGGATGATCTTTATACTGTGGACTCCAAGGCCAGTTATCCCTGTGACAATCTGCCGGAGCTGGTGGAACTTATCTTGAAAGACCCGGAGGCCCGGATCACGCTGACGGAAGGAGTTCCTTGGACCGTGTGCGGGCCTTGTCCGGGCCGGGACGCTCAGGCGGAGGCCTGCATCCACGTGCTGGGGCACGGCGGCTTGACCAATCAATTACGGGACCTCCGGATGCTGCGGATTCTGGGCCTGCGTTTCGGCGACACGATCAACGGCCAGGAACTTTACCGACTGATTTTCCAGCGGATACCGAACACCTTGGCCGTCTGTCGGTTCCCCCTGGGCGCCCAGGAGGATGCGCGATCCGTATGGACGGACGGTTGCGGCCAGCGGGAAGTGAATAACCCCAACTACGAAAAAGGCCGAAAAGAACTGATGGCCCTGCTCGGCATGAGCTAAACAAAACGGCAGCCAACAGATTCGGTTTGGCTGGCCGCGAAGTGGAAGACTTGGGATTCTCAGATTGACGAAAGGATCGATGATGAAAAGAAGATGGTTTATTCTGAGTTGTAGTATGGTTTTGGGTGGTATGCTGGCCCCTAGCCGCATTCTGGCTTGGGAACCGCATCGGGAGATCACCCAGGCGGCCTTGGCCGTCTTGCCCGAAAGGGAGCGGTGGGAACGCTTGTTGGGTAAGGAAAACCTCCAGCACGTGCTGGTCGATTGCTCTATGTTGCCGGACTTGTGTTATCCGTTCATGGCCGCCGCCCAGTGGGATGAGGTGCCTGAAGTGATCAACGCCCGGCCGTTGAAGACTTTTTATGCGGACGATTATGTGCTCATCCGTGCGCTGCCCCGTCGGATCGGCCATAGCACCGGCGAACTTCTCAAACATGCTTTAGAAGCCCCTTATCGGCGGTCTCTTCAGGCGTTTCGCACGGAGACGCCGCTTCATGCATGTCGGCAGATCGGGCCACTGTTGCATTACATTCAGGACGCCGGTTCCCCGCCCCATGCCAATCCTAAGTGCCCCCATCATATTTCGATGGAATTGTTTCGGTATTTGAATGCGGCCGAGGCGATCCGGATCGACGGCTACCGGGCGCAACTGCTAGGCAAAACCGACGAAGAAGCCCTGCTGGGGCTGCGAAAACGGATAGAAGGTCTGGTCGCCTTTTCCAGCGAGCGGTCCCAACGTGGGTTGGACGTTTGGCCGGACCGCCAAAAATTGGAACCCATTCTCCTGGAATCCGCTATGGAAACCGCCCGCGTCTGCGCGGATTTCCTCTATACAATGTTCACGCTCGGTCTGGCCCCGCAGCCGGAAGGCGGTGTACTGACCGGCACAATCACGGCGGGAGAGTTCCCCATCAACGACCTGGAGCTCAGGGTCGTGTTGGTGGATACGGAGTATTCTACTTCGGCTCTGTGTTCGGGGGATAAATCGGTCGGCGCGGCCTGGGCCGGGACGTATCTTTTCCACCATCTGCCCCCGGGAGAGTATCGGGTGCTGGCCTACCGAACCGGTTCCCAGATGGCCCTGTCGGCGCCGGTGCGGGTAGAAGTGGGCAAATCGGCTAAAGTCGATCTGCACCTAGCACCCACGGACCCGCCGCGGAACATGGTGTATAATCCGGACGCCACACTCCGCACCTTGGTAAAAGACCGTCCAGACCGGTGGGAGGCCCGCTCCGTGGGCAAACAGGCCCTCTGGACCAGTGCGATTGTCCCGGTGGTGGCTGGAAAAATTTATCGCTGTGGGGTTGTGCGGAGAGACCCTAACGCTCAGGTCCGTTTTGTGTTCCGTACCGGCGCCGATTTGCGGGACGTGCAAGACGCCGCCGGCATTAGCAGCCTGGCCGACTGGTTTCGTCTGCCCCCCGAAATCCGCCGCGGTCAAGGCGACTATGCGTTGGTTCCCAAAGGCGATCCGGTGGTATTCAGCCTGCCCGTCGGACACGTGGAGCCGAAGGAAATCTGTTTCCCGGTCTCTCCTCCCTATACGGCCGGTGTGGTGGTGGAGGTGCAAACAGAAAAACCTTCCCTGCCCGAAGCCATCCAACAGGTCTGGATCGTGCCGGAAGAGCCGCCGCCTCCGGCAGGCTCCCGTCCGTGATTCCATTCGTGAATCTTTCAACTCTCCGGAAGGCCCTTCCGAGAGAAGCGATTTGCCCCTCCCTTGTATTCTTCCGCTTGGTTTGGGAAAGGAACAGCAGCGATGTTTCCAAGAGGCTGGCGGGTTGTTTTGTGGATGGGCATCGTGGCCGGGTTATCATTCCTCTTCGCAAAACCAAGGGACCCCAATGCGGCTGAAAACAAGGGTGTTTCGTGTCTTTCCGATTTGCGGAGATCCATAGGGCCCAGGGAAGCTTTGGCCCAGAGGATGCTTCTGGCCAACGGGGAAAACGACTCCGCCTCTCCGGAACCTGCTCCGAACCCTCTGGAGCAGGGGTTTCGGGAGGTGCCGCAGTCGGCCAGGCCGTGGGTGTACTGGTGGTGGCTGAACGGCCATGTCGATGAGGCGACCATCCAGCGGGACCTAGAGGCGATGGCCCGGATCGGCGTCGGCGGGTTTTTGCTCTTCGACGCCCGGGGCTACCATGACGATCCGGCTCATGTGGTGCTGCCCCCGCCGAAGATGGAGTTTATGAGTCCAGCGTGGCGGCGCATGGTTCGGCTGGCGTTGGAGAAGGCAGACCAGCTCGGCTTGGAAGTGAGCATCAATCTGAGCATCTGTGCCGGTTCTCTGAAAGGTCCCTGGCCGGTCGGCGATGACGCCCCGAAAAAGCTCCTTTGGCAAAGCTTGGCGATCCAGGGGCCGCAAAAGTGCCGCTATCAGTTTCCCAAGTCGGAAGGCCCACGCTTTTGGCCGGTAGCCCTCTTGGCGGTGCAAACCGCGGAAACGCCTGGCCTGGCTGCCAAGCCCGATGGAACAATGAAGATTTCGCCTTGGCAAGAGGCGATTGCGGCACCGAAACCTTCAGAAGCCAAACCGAAACCTTCGGAAGGCAAACCGAAACCTTCGGAAGGCGACCAGTCGGTCGCACAATCGGCGATTCAGGTCCTGGACTTAACGGATCGGCTGGATGCGGAAGGCCGCCTGCATTGGCAGGTTCCACCGGGCCGATGGGTGCTTTTGCGATTCGGCTACCGCCTGATGGAAGACCGGGATAACGATGTGGATATTCTCGATCCGGCGGCCGTGGAGGGCCATTTTCAGCGGATGGGGAAGGCCCTGCTGGACGATGCCGGGGCGCTGGCCGGCAAAACGCTGACCCATTTTTATACGGTCAGTTGGGAGGGCGCCCTGCCGACCTGGACCCGGACGCTCGACCAACAGTTCCAGAACCGTCGAGGGTATGCGATCCGACCATGGTTGCCGGTGTTGGCCGGTTTTGTGGTCCGAAGCCCCGAAGAATCTGCCCGATTCCTCCGGGATTATCATAAAACCTTGGCCGAGTGCTTCCAGGACAACTACTATGGCAAACTCCAGGAGTTATGCCATCGGCATGGACTACGTTGGCATGCGGAATCGGGAGGGCCGTGGAATCGGGCGCTGCCGATGTTTGCCCAGGCCGACCAATTGGCTTTCCTGGCCCGGACCGACATGCCGCAGGGGGAGTTTTGGTGGGGCGGACGGCAACCGGGCCGACATCGGGCCTTTAACCGTTGTGCAGCCATGACGGCCCACATCTACGGCAAACCGCTGGCTGCCGCAGAAGCCTTCACCCACATGGTCCAGCATTGGTCGGCCTATCCGGCGGCATTGAAACCCCGGGCGGACCGGGCTTTCTGCGAAGGGATCAACCATCTCGTCTGGCATACCTTCACCGCTTCGCCCGCAGAGTTCGGACTGCCAGGCATCGAATATTTTGCCGGCACGCACCTCAACCCGAATGTTACCTGGTTTCCCCTGGCCGGGCCGTTTCTTCAGTATTTGGGACGTTGCCAGTGGATGCTTCGGCAAGGCCAGTTTGTCGCAGATGTAGCGGTGTATGTCGGCGACCGGCCGTATCTGGACTGGAATAGCCCCACGCTCCGATGGGATCAAAGGATCACCTGGAGCGAACGCTCCGCACTCCGCCTGCCGCAGGGATACACCTATGATCTTATAAACACTGAAGTGCTGCTTCGGCGGGCGGCCGTCCACAACGGTCATCTGGTCCTGCCGGGCGGAATGCGCTATCGGCTCCTGGTGGTCGATCTGGAAGACGAGGCTGCCGAACCGGCGGTCCTCCGGAAACTGGTGGAATTGGCCAAGGCGGGAGTGTCGGTGGTGTTGGGACAGCGTCGGCCCAACCGGGCCCCGGGACTGACCGATTATCCTGCCTGCGACGAGCAAGTCCGCCAACTTGCCCAGGAGCTTTGGTCCCTAGGGAGTTCCGGCAAATCCCTGGAAGAAATACTCCGGAATAAAGCCATTCTGCCCGATTTCGAGGGGCCGGCAGACTGGAATTATATCCATCGGCACAGCCCGGAGGCGGACATCTATTTCGTGGCTACCGAAACACTTCCGGCCGGTTCCCCATCGGCAAGCGGCAAAAAAGAGTCTCCCAAAGGAAAACCCGACGGCAAAGACCAACCACCCGGCAATGCATCAGCTGGTAAAAATGCGGCCGATTCTCCCGGAGCGGCTGCCGAATGCCGACTGGCCGGCTATCGAACCGCCGAGTGCATTTTCCGAGTGCAGGGCAAGCAGCCGGAATTGTGGGATGCGGTAACCGGCAAGATGGCCCCTGCGGAGCGTTGGCGTCCGACCGCCGACGGCCGAACTGCGCTCGCCTTGTGCCTGCCGGAAAACGGGTCGGTGTTTGTGGTATTCCGAAAACCCTGCCAGCCGACCGGCAGCCCCCCGATCGCTCAAAAGCCGAAGGAAATCCTGAAAACGGTGCCCCTGACCGGGCCGTGGGAGGTCCGTTTCCAGCCGGGCCGAGGCGCACCGTCCTCAGCCACTTTCCCCCAACTGATCCCCTGGAACGAGCACCCGGACAAGGCCATCCGATACTTTTCCGGCGCCGCCGTGTATCGAAAGACGTTTGAACTATCGGCAGCGGAGGCGGCCCGATCGCTCTGGATTGACCTGGGCCGGGTCCACTGCATCGCCCAAGTTCGGCTCAACGGCAAGGACCTGGGCGTGCTGTGGACGCCGCCATGGCGTCTGGAGGCTACCGGCGTAGTCCGGCCGGGGCAGAACGAGTTGGAAATTGCCGTCACCAATACCTGGGTCAACCGCCTGATCGGCGATGCCGCTCTGCCGCCGGAAAAACGGCTTACCAAAACGAACGTCGCTCTTCGGCCGGGCCCACGAGACCCCAGCTTCCGCCCCTATCAAGGATTTGCCTCTGAGGATCCGCTGGAGCCTTCCGGCCTGTTAGGCCCGGTGCAGGTGGAGTTTTGGGAACCGAGCGGAGAGCACTAATCGGTGGGAACGGAAAAGGAACCTGCTTTCTAGTTAACTTGGGGCGTGGTATGTTAGTTGGGATAGGGGGAAACACGGGGGAATGGATTGGCGGGGTGGTTGGCCGGAGGCAAGGGAGTTCAATGGCCCCGGGCCCCTAAATAAGTCCCCATAATTCCGAAAGCGGTCCAAAGGCGCGAAATACCTTCGTTTCCGAGGCCGCCAGTAGTCCAACCACTTCCGGTATTTTGTGGACTTATTTAGATTCCTCCTTATGGAGGAAAGACATAGCGGTCCCCCCTATTCGGTGAATGTGTTACCTTTTTGGAGAGAAGGTGGAGTATGAACCATTCTTCTCGGGTATGTTCCCTCGGTGTGTATATTGTTTTTCTGAGCCTTGGGCAGACGTTCGCTGCTGCCCCGAAGTCCGAGTCGGTGCCACTAACGGCCGAGGGAGAAAAACTTCAGGCCCGTTATGCGGCCCAGTTGTCGGCCTTACAGGCGGAGATCAAAAAAGTGCTGCCTCCGATGGACCCATGGAAACTGGCCGCACTACGGGAAGCGCAGGAAATGGTCAAAAAAGCGACCGCTGAGGCGACGTCGGCCAAACAGGCCTTGGACAAAGTCCAAACCGCCAAAGCGTTGGTCGAACACGCCAAGGGCAAATGGATCGCCGATGCCGAGAAAGGCATTGCCCAAGCCCAAGAGGCGCTGAAGAAGGCGACCACGCACGCCGAACGGGCGGCAGCCCAGAAAGAACTGGCCAAATGGCAGGCCAACAAAGAAGAAGGCCTAAAGGCCCTCCAGCAGCGCCAGGCCGCCTGGGAACGTGCCAAAGCCGAGGAACCCAAACTCCGCCAGGCTTATGAAACTGCCCAAGCGGCGATGGAACGCGCACAGGCCGTCGAACGCGATGCGGCCAAAGCCCTCCTGGCAGACCTGATGCCGTTTTTGTCGAGCGACCGCTGGGACCCACTGCTCGTCAAGTGCGTGGTACTGACCGAGGCCACGCCGCGGGGCCTGGCCGCATTTGCCCAACAGGGGAAAGAACAAGAGACGCTCGTGGAACATCTCCTGAGCGACGTTTCGCTGATGAAACAGATGCTCGAAGCGGGCGGCGCCCGGGAGGGGAGGTATGGGCAAGCAATGCAAATTTACACCGATATTCAAAAAGCCAGCTCCCGGGCTCGAGAGGGTATTCTTCAGCGATTGGCCCTTGGCATCGCTCTGGAACATGCCGTGCCGGTCCCTCAGCGCAATGCCGTTGCCAAACGCGATGCGCCCACCGTGGTGGACCCTGTGAAACGGTACCTCCATTACGAAAAAGCGTATCTGGACGGCGAACTGGACCCAGCCTTCCCCCATATGAGCGCCTGGGAATGCCGGTACATTGCCAACGCCGACGCTCCGGATCATGTATTGGCCTGGGGCCGGCAGATGTTGCGGAATTACCGTCCCGACCACATATTCAACCCCGATTACGCTTGGCGATATTCGGGAATCGTTCGAACGGACGTTGCCTACCGTCATTCCAACGAATACACCGACTCCGATTCGCTCGAGTTTTACCAAAACGTGCTCAAAAATGGGGGTCTTTGCGGCCGGCGTGCGTTTTTCGGCCGATTCATTGTGCAGGCCTTCGGGCTGCCGACCTGGGGAGTCACCCAAAAAGCGCATGCCGCGCTCGGACGCTGGACGCCCTCGGGGTGGGTAGTGAATCTTGGGGCCAATTGGCAGTACAGTTGGTTCCAGGGGCGATCCGGCCTCGATTTCCTCTTGGAAACTCAAGCACGCAAACATCCCCAGGAGTTCCAAAAGGTCTTGCGAGCCCAATGGGTCAGCACCGTCCTCGGCGAGCCAAAATACAATAGCATGAGAAACATCCCTGGCGGCCTTTGGGCCATGCTGGCGCATTGGGAACAAAAGATCATTGTCGCCGAAACCAAACCGCCCCAACTGCCCGCCTTCGGCCAAGAACTTGCCGAAGCGAATGAATCCGCCGAAACGAAAGCGATGGCCGTCGCCAAAACGCCCGTAACCGACAAGGACAAAAAAATTCTCATCGCGGCCGATGGCACCATCACCATTCCGGCGGCAGCCTGCAATGGAGTCCAGACGATGAAGAGTTTCCTCGGGGGTCTCCAGGCGTTTTGCGGCGGTGCTTTTGACTGCACCGTGGAGGCGCCCCGCGGCGGCAAATACACGCTCTGCCTCCGCGTGGTCCATGTGCATGACGAGGAACCCGTGTCTCTCCGCGTCAACGATGCCGCCTCTCCGGTGGTCGTGGTCATTCCCTTTACGTGCGGCCAATGGGAACAGACCGCCCCCGTGACCATCACTCTGGTCCAGGGGAAAAACACGCTTCGGTTTGCCAAACCTGCACGCGGTTTTACCTTCAAGGAGATCACGCTCTCGCCGGTGCACCATTGATCTTCGCAAATTGGAGAAACACAAAACGCTCTGGTTTTCCCTTGCCGCAGAAAGGAGCAGCTATGCAACGAGCCGCCATCCCACCCCGAGTTTTTGCTCTCTGCTTTGTCGGTATTCTAGCCCTCCTTGCCCCGTCCCGTCCGGTTGTCTGGGCGGCACACACAGCGCCGGTGCCCGATTTGACCAAAGGGGACAAGATTCCCGAAGGCGCAAAGCACGACTGGAACCTGGGGCCTACGGGGCTGCGCGGTTGGATGTACTGCGACAGGCTGGTCACCTCTGATGCCCGGCAGATTCTTGTGACCAAAGTGGAGAAAGGGTCCCCGGCCGATGGCATTTTCCAGGTGGGCGACGTGATCCTCGGTGTCGCCGGCAAACCGTTTTCCTACGACCCGCGCATCGAGTTCGGCAAAGCGATCACCGCTGCCGAAACACCGGCTGGCGCAGGAAGATTGACGCTGATCCGCTGGCGGGACGGCAAAACGGAGAAGGTCACCCTGAGACTGCCGGTTCTCGGCACGTACAGCCCCACCGCTCCCTACAATTGCCCAAAGTCCAAACGCATTCTGGAGCAAGGGTGCAAGGCTCTGGCCCAGCGCATGGCGACGCCCACCTATGGCCAGGGACTGAACGCCATCCCCCGAGCGCTGAATGCGCTGGGCCTGTTGGCCAGCGGGGAGCCAACCTACCTCCCTCTGCTCAAGAAGGAAGCTGAGTGGGCGGCACAATTCCGCACGGCTCACTTCCCGACATGGTATTACGGCTACATCATGATGTTCCTTGCTGAGTACAAACTTGCCACGGGCGATGAATCGGTCATGCCGGGTTTAAGGCGGCTTGCGCTGGAAGCGGCCCATGGGCAAAGCGCCGTGGGTTCCTGGGGGCACGGCTTTGCGCGGCCTGACGGCCGGTTGGGCGGCTATGGGATGATGAACTCTCCGGGCATACCTCTGACCATTTCCTTGGTGCTGGCCCGTGAGGCGGGGGTGAAAGATCCGGCCGTGGATTTAGCGATCCAGCGCAGCGCCCGCCTGTTGCGCTTCTACATCGGCAAAGGCGCCATCCCCTACGGCGACCATCACCCGTGGATCCAGACCCACGAAGACAACGGCAAATGCGGAATGGCGGCCGTCTTGTTCAACCTGCTGGGGGAAGCCAGCGGGGCAGAGTTTTTCTCTCGCATGAGCGTTGCCTCGCACGGATCGGAGCGCGATTGCGGCCATACGGGGAATTTTTTCAACATTCTCTGGGCCATGCCTGGTGTTGCTCTGTCCGGCCCCCACGCGACCGGGGCGTGGATGAAGGAATTCGGTGCCTGGTATTTCGATCTTGCGCGGCGGTGGGACGGCACATTTATTCACCAAGGGCCGCCCGAGCTAAACAACGACAGCTATGCCGGCTGGGACTGTACGGGCGTTTATATGATCGCCTATGCCATGCCTCTTAAGAAAATCTATCTCACTGGCAAACGCCCCAGTATTGCCCCCCAGCTCACCCCGGCTGCCGCGGAGGCGCTTATTGACGACGGTCGCGGCTGGAACAACAAAGACCGCCACAGCTTCTACGATCAACTCAGCACGGACCAACTTTTAGCACGCCTCCGGAGTTGGTCGCCGGTGGTCCGCGAGCGGGCCGCCATGGCATTGGCCCGCCGCAAAGACGCTCCGATTGCCCGCGTGCTGGAGTTGCTCGAATCGCCGTTACTCGAAGCCCGGCTGGGGGCATGTCAGGCCATCGCTCACCTCAAAGACCGTGCCGCCTCCGCAGTTCCGAAGCTGCGAAAATTGCTCCATGCCGACGACCTCTGGCTGCGCATCAAGGCTGCCGACGCCCTTGCCGCAATCGGCAAGCCCGCAATGGAGGCCGTGCCGGAAATGCTTGAGTTGATGGCCCAGGTGGACCCGGAGAAAGATCCGCGCGGCATGCAACAGCGGTATCTTTGCTTTGCTTTGTTTAATCGGGGGGGCGAGCATCCTCCCGGACTGCTCAGCCGGTCGCTGGAAGGCGTCGATCGGGAGGCGCTTTACAAGGCCGTGCGGGCTGGGCTTCGGAACCAAGACGGCCGTGCCCGAGGCTGTATCGCATCAGTCTATGGGAACCTTTCCTTCGAAGAAATCAAACCGCTGTTGCCCGCCATCTATCAGGCAGCCATAGAATATGCCCCCAGCGGCGAGATGTTTGCCGACTCGATTCGGCTGGAAGGACTCCGCCTCCTGGCCAAGCATCGGATCGAGGAAGGTATTCGCGCCTGCGTGGACTACGTCCGGAACCAGAACCCGTGGGCCAGCGAGCATCGGACGCCGGAAGTCATGAAGATCCTCCTTAGCTACGGAACCCACGCCAAGGCGGTCATTCCTGAACTGCTCAAAATTGCCGAGTACTTTGAAAAGGAGGAAAAAGACTTTCCCAAGGAATTGAGTCTGAGAAAAGCCAGGTGCGTCCGCGAAACGATCGCTGCCATCGAAGCCTCGACGGACACCCCGGAACTGATCCGCCTCCAATAGGACCGCCGTCTGAATCCAAAAAGGAAGATCACCTACCGAAAAGCGAAATGCGTGCTGTAGTTGTGGCCGGGGGGAGCGAACCGGAGATGGCCAGCGTCAGGCTATACCGTCGGAGTGTGGCGGAGCGGGCCCCCATCCGGTCCAATTTCGATTCTGTAAGCTTTAGCTTGACTGTATCTACCGGAAGTAATGACCACAATCTGTTGGGTTTGAGCCGATTCTTACCCCCTACAAGTTGTGGGGGCTTGGCCGGGTAGATACAGTCAAATTAGCCAAATGAAACAATTCACCTCTTCCCTGGCCGTCGAGAGGCCGGCCTGCATAGCAGGCTGGGTGAGGGGGGAATTTGTATCGTCATTCCCACGAAAGTGGGAATCCAGAAAAACCGATCCCCCAGGAGAGTCTGGATTCCTGCTTGCGCAGGAATGACACATCGGTCCGCTTCGTTCGGCTAAAATGGTACTCAATTCTTTAGGAGTTTAGTTCTGAAGATCCAGCTCACTGGTCTTGTGGGCCGGTTTGAGTGGAGTTTTTTGAAAGAGCCGGGTACGGGTAAGTTTTTTCTTTGTGCTCAGCTTGTAAGACATCCGAGAGGGCGGAGGAAGGCAGAGTGTTTTTGCGGTGTGCTATCGGCTGGCCAAAAAGCAGCTTGCCCTCTTCCACCGGGAGAAACCTTTTGAGGGAAGGAGGTCTTTGGGGGTGGAAGAGGGCAAGCTTTTTTCAGAGGCCGGTTGCGGCGGTCGAGCGGCCTCGGCTTGATTGGGTCCTCCCGGAGTCTCCTGAGGACCAGAGCATTTTGGGGGGCGTTTCGAAGAAGTGTTTCTCTCCGCCCAGGATTAAGGTTTAACCGCACTCAGGCAGGAACATCACCCCTTAAGCTGCTGAGCAGAGGTTAGAAGGCATACTTCCACATCCATTCGACCACGATGGCCTCGCCGGGCCGACGGGGGCCAAGCTGGTTCGCTGGAACCTGGCCTTCCCGGCGATCCTGATAGAAGGTCTTCCAGGAGGTAACTTGCAGTCCGGTGCTCAGCTGTTTGCTAATATCGTAGGCGAAGTTGATGAAGATGAACTGGTTGTAGGTTCGGCCTACGAGGAAGTCCTCATTGAGCGGATCGTCCAAGCCCCAGCCGACGTGCATGTGGAGCTGATCGGTCCAGTCGTACCACAGGTCGATCCAGCCGCCGTAGGAGCGGATGGTGTGTCGGTTGTAGAGATCGACGCCCTGGCCGATGCCGCCCAGGAAGGAGCTGAGGTTTTCGCCCATGAAGAACTCGCCCTGCACGCCAAGCCGATCGGTAATCGGCGCCCGGAAATCGGCGTTCAAGGACCAAGTGCGGAAGCGGCGGTCGTCTTGCGGCGGCAAACTCAAGGGGGCAGGACCGGTCGATTTGAAGTCGTATTCCACTTCGCCGATATGGCCGGACACACCCATGGTGATTGGATTGCAGCCCTTGCCCCGCGGCCCGATGACCCAACCGATGCGGCCCTGAACCTGCGGCCAATCCGAAGATTCCCGGTCCACATCGGTTCTGCCGTAAAAGTCCGGCATCACGTTCTGGGCCAAAGCGCCTTGCAGTTCCAGGCGAAATACGTCGGAGAAGTTCAGATAACGTTCCAGGCGGAGTTGTGCCCGTCGGTAGCCGATGTTACCGCCATCCCACCCTACCGGATAGTCTAACACGCCGGGGAATAGTGGCGAGATCAAATCCCAGGTTTGCCCAAACAGGAACCGGAACTCGTCGTTTTTCACTTCGAAATAGGCATGACGTAAAAGCACGGTCCCTTGGTTGGGATTGGGAGCGGTATTGCCGAAGAAGTCGAACTCCACTTTCCCGCCGGTGGCCGCCCCGCAGAACCACGGGATGGTCGGCCCAGACACGTCGAGTCCGATGCGGGTACGGCGGGCGTCGATGATGAATTCATGTTCATTATCCGTGGAGAAAGAGTTCACGTACAGGGTGTACGGCCCTGGCGTGGTGCGATTGGTGTTATAGACCAAATCGCCCCACAAGGCTCCATAGGGAACGATCTTGAGATCGCCCTTGGACCAGGCCAATTTCTTCATTTCTGCTTTGAGCTCATCCAGGGTGAGGAACTCTTCTTTGGTTTCCGGTTTGGCAGCCGGAGCCGGTTTACCGGCAGGCGGCGGGGCCACTCCCTGAGGAGCTTCCGGCGGCGCAGGCTGCGCCCAAGCAATCGGCAGAGAGGAGTCCGCCGGCCTGGTTTCGGCTTCTTCCGCCGGATTGAGCCGAACACTGCCCACGACCGGCGGTTCCGGCAATATCTGCACCTGGTCGCCCAAAGACCTTCCGGAGGGGGGAGGTACCTGCGGCAAAGGTTCTGGGGCCACGGCTTCGTCATAGACGGCCTGAGTGGCCTGGGCTGGCCTAACGGCCTGCGGCCCGGGCCAAGGCGTCCACTCCTGCCCCATCGCATCGAAGGCCCAAAGACCTCCGAGCAATGCTGCCACTGCGAACAGTCTTTTCCAATACATCGCCCGAGTCCTTTCTGGCAAAAAGGTTTTCTTTTTGCCCCCCTTTATAGGGGGCACTCACCACAACAATCCCTTCCGCTTTTTCTCCCATCGGGAAAAATCCCAAAAGACCATAAAAAAGGAACGCCCTCAAGATGCAAAATCTTTCGGATTGGGCGCCCTTTGGAATCGGTAGAAAGAGTTAAGTAAAATATTCCTTTTCATCTACGATGCCGGGGGAGCTCCTACGCCTACAAAGGCCAAAGTTCCGAAAAAGCCTCCGGTTTTTTCTCCCTTAGGGCCTAAAAAGCCAAAAACGTGGAAAATCTTGGCTTTTCGGAAAATGGATGGTATAGTGCAGGTTCTGTATTTTTCGTAGGATTTATCCTGAGAGGCTGTTCCGAAAATCGATTTTTAGCCGGGATGGACGGCCACCCTGCTACTTCCAACCCCGCCCCCCAAAACGGCACTTTGGCAATCCAGAACGCTTTGGAAATACCGGTGGGGGCCGCCAGGAAGCAATTTTCGGAACAGCCTCTGTGGGAAAAATCTTTTTCTCTGGAGACCAGGTATGGCAGCAACAAACTCCACCGCATCGGCCCCGAAACCGCAACTGAGTCTGTTTGATTCGACCTGTATCATTGTAGGAGTGATTATCGGTTCAGGCATCTATGAGACCAGTCCCAAGATCGCGGCCGCCGCCTCCGGGATCGCTCAAAAGCTTCAGGAGTCCTGGCCCTGGCTAGGCCGGTTGGTGGCCGAGCAACCCTGGGCGGCCTGGCTGGTGTCCGACGGCGGTTTTATCATCGGTGTCTGGCTCCTCGGCGGGTTGCTCTCGCTGCTGGGCGCTTTGTGCTACGCCGAACTGGCCAACGCCTATCCCAAATCCGGCGGCGACTACGTCTATATCACCAAGGGATTCGGTCGGGAGATGGGCTTCCTGTTTGCCTGGGCGCAGTTGTGGGTGGTTCGGCCTGCGTCGATCGGCATGTACGCCTATGTCTTCGCCCGCTACGCCAACCAAATCTTCCCCTTGCCCGAAACGGCCAACCCTTTTCTGATCTATGCCGCCGGCGCCATCCTGGTGCTGACGCTTATTAATATGCTCGGCGTGATGATGGGCAAATGGACGCAGAATGTGCTGACGGTGATCAAGGTCCTGGGGCTGGCGGCCATTGTGGCGGTGGGTCTTTTGGCCGCTCCTTCGCAGACGCCGCCCCCGAAGCCGATGGACCCCTGGTGCAACCTGGGCCTGGCCATGATCTTGGTTTTTTACACCTATGGCGGCTGGAACGAGATGGCCTATGTGGCCGCCGAGGTCCGCAATCCCCGCAAAAATATCCTTCGGGCGCTGGTACTGGGTACGGTGGCCGTGGCCGCCATCTATGCCCTGGTGAATCTGGCCTTTCTGCGGGCCTTGGGTGTGGTCGGGTTTCGGTCTTCTCAGGCCGTGGCAACCGAGGTGCTGAATCTGGTAACCCCTTGGGCCGGCAAAATCATCAGCATCCTCATCTGCATCTCTACCCTAGGCGCCATCAACGGCATGATCTTCACCGGCGCCCGAATTTACTATGCCATGGGAACCGACCATCGGCTGTACCGCTGGCTGGGCAATTGGGACCCGGAGCGGGGCGTGCCGATTGCCTCCCTGGTGGCTCAGGGAGTGGTTACGTTGGCGATGGTTTTGGGTTTCGGTTGGCAAGCGGGCGAGAAGGGATTTGACAGTTTGCTCGCCTTTTCGGCCCCGATCTTTTGGTTTTTCTTCCTGCTGGTGGGCCTGTCGCTTTTTGCGCTGCGGGCGTTGGCGGCGGCTCAAACGGAGGCCGCTCCCGTGGCTCCGGCCATGGGCTACCAGGTTCCTCTGTATCCGATCACACCGGTGCTATTTTGTTTATCGAGTCTGTTTATGCTTTATTCGAGCATTAGCTACGCCATCAGCCAGTTGAGCGCTTATGCCCTGTGGGCCTTGGGGATTATGCTTTTAGGGTTGGTGCTTACCCGCATGGGGCGTTCGGCTGCCGCCTCGCAGCAGTAATCGGCTCATCCTGCCTTGCAGACGATTTTTCGTGCTGGAAGACTTCCCGGCCGGAAGATTTCCCAAGCTGGAACAGTTCCTGCTTGCCAGGCTATTGCATGGTGGGGTGGAAGTGGGCTGTCGATGGTCGGGGTGGAACCCGACCCTCCCACGAATACGCCAGCCCTGGCACACTTGCCGGTTACCAGGCTATTGCATGGGCAGGGCGAAATCTTGTCGGCTGCTTTTGCCCGGCGGAATGGTGCAGCGAAGTTTGCTTTGGGAGTTATACTCGGCCGGGATATAGCTTTCGACTTCTTCGACCCACGTGCCGGGCGGAGAGGGCGGACCGGCTTCGATTTTTCGGCCCGTTTTGCGGGTGGCGGTGATCCGGACGATTTTTTCGCCCGGCGGCACGGCAGACTGTCCGCTCAGGCGATATTGCCCGTTCTGGATTTTCCCGCCCACACTGGGACCTTGGCCGTCGGCCGCTTCCAACACGATGTTTCCTTCTTCCACCGGCTGGCCCTGCCAGGTAACCTGCCCTTCCACGCTGACCAGTCCGCTGCCACAGCCCCAGCAAAACATTAGCCCCGCCAGAATCAGCCCATACGCCCATCGGCTTTTGGACATCTCGAACCGGCCCCATCCCCAGAATCCATTTCCTTCCTCCATACCGCTCCGCAGGTTCCAACGCAAACAGGCAAACATCTCCATTTCTCTCTCCTGAACGGAAGCATAGATTTTTCCAGAAACATCCATGGAGGGGCGCGCTCGTCGTGCCCGCCGCCGGACCTGACAAGCAGGTCCCTCCAAGAGGACCAGGGGGTAAAGTGAACAAAAGTCAATCTAAAACGTGCCGGGGCTGACCGGCAGTTCGTCCGCCACAGCCCGTGGCGTGCCCAGGGCCTGCCAGACGTTCAGGGCTATAGCCTGCTGGATGAAATGGGCGCTGCCGTCGCCCAAGAGCACCTGCACCCCGCCGGGATGGTAACTGCGGGCAGTCATCGTCAGCCGACGCGGATTCCAACTGCTGAAGGCGCCCGTGCAGGGGGCCTCCGGCTGGTTGTCGCAAAAGCTGGATCGGATTTCGTCCGGCGTCAGGCTATTGGGCGTGTAGTTGTAGTGATACAGCGGTCCTTCTGGGTAGTGCAGCACACCGCGGAAGTCGTTGCCCATCAGAAGCCGAATCTCGCTAACGAACATCGTATTGCTCAGTCCGTCTCGGATTTCCCCGGCGGTGAGGTTGCTATTGATATAGAAGACGCCGGCCGGTCGGCTCCCCACCGGCTGATAGCTTTCCACCATCGGCCCCAGGCCGTTATTGGCCGCATAACTGCCGCGGGCATAACACTCCACTCCGGAAAAGACCATCGGCCTGGCCTTGGGGCCGGAAGGGCACTGAAAGAGCGTCAGCGTTTGCTTGGTGATCGTAAGGTTTGGATAATCCGGCGGATACGAGGCATGGCCGAACGATTTTTTCCAATCGATTTGGCTTGCCAAGGCCGTCTGCTCGATATAGGGCAGAAGATACGTAATCCAGGTGGCTTCGGCGCCGTCTCGGGCGCCGCAGGAGGAGTCGTTCAAGACGGGCCAATTCCAGCCGGGCGGAAAGGCGCCTTTCTGCTCATGGTGCATGTGCATGGCCAGGCCGATCTGCTTCAGATTGTTCAAGCACTGCGCACGCCGTGCCGCCTCCCGTGCCGCCTGCACCGCCGGCAAAAGCAGCGCAATTAAAATCCCAATAATCGTAATGACCACCAAAAGCTCCACCAACGTGAAGCCATGGGGCATCCGGCGGAAGGGATTATCCCCCCGTCCAGGGCGAAGAAACAGGGGTTTTTGTAAACTCCGTTGGACCGCCGACGACCCTCTCTTGGACATCCTGCTCTCCTTGCCCAAAAAGATTCCTCTTACCAAAACCGCCTCGAGGTGGGGGATGCGCTTGTCGCACCCGGCATCGGGCGTGACGAGCACGCCCCTCCAACGCGGGCAATAAACATGTCCCTCCAAGGCTCATGGGGCACGACAAGCGTGCTCCTCCATCAGGTCCGCCGCCGACGCAGGGCCAGGCCCACCACCACCAGCAGGCCAATCCCGGCCAAGCTCAGAGTGGTCGGTTCCGGTACATTGGCCAGTTGATATAAATATATGATTTCCTGGGGGCTCAGCGCCCGGTTAAAAATCGCCACCTCGTCGATCCAGCCTTTGAAGTACCGAGACACATTGCCGGCGTTTGTGATTTGGGCGCCGATGCCCAACGGGGCACCGGAGCTGGTATTGATACTGGTAATCCAATTCCCCGCATTATCCTTTGCGTCTTTTTCGGCGTCCAAGAGCCCATTGATATATATCCGATATTTTCTGTCGGCCGCATCCCAAGTGGCTACAACAAATTGCCATTGGTCAGCCACCAGCGAACTTGTGGCAGACTGGGCATTTACGCCCACACCCCCGGGGGCCACGGCAATAGCCGGTTTTCCGTCGAGGAGAAACAGCCCAAAATGGTCATGGGTAGTCGAACCGGCCCACTTCCCGGCAATCATCCGAATTCCACTGCCAAGGGTCGCTGCATCCGGGTACACCCAGGCGGCGATGGTCAGGCCATTCCAATTGCCGTTCAAATCGGGATCGTTTCCGGCGTCCACGTAGGAGCTCGTTCCGTTGAAGGCCATGGCGGTATCCGGATCAAAGCGGATGGCGCCGGGTTTGGCGTAATCGCCGCTGCCGACATTCACATAAGTGCCATTGCCGGTCAGTCCCCGAACCTCCCAGGCGGTCGAGCCGCTTCCTTCGCCCAGGCGCCAGTAGCCGACCAGGTTCGGATGATTGGCCACCACGTTCACATAAATCGGCAAGTCGGCGATGCTCATTTCATCGATCCAGCCCTTGAAAGGCACGGCGCCACTGGAGCGGGCACCGAAGTACAGAATGTCATTCCGCAGGGCCGCGGGCACACCGGTGGTCAGTTTGTCGGAACTCACCAGAACCCCGTCTTTATACACTTTGAGCACTTCATGCGTGTTTCCGGCAGGCAGGCCCAGATTGATCACCGCCGTGAAATGCTCCCATTGGCCGCTCGTATAAGGAAACGTATCCAGCGTATAGCCGGCGGGGCTGACATTCCGCCGGACGGCAACATATTGCGGAGTAAGTCCTGCTTCATTCACTGCATTGTGTATCCCACCGTCATAAGAGTTGTAATTGGCCGAATGTTCCCACACGATCGCCACACTAGAAGTATCCACCTTTTGCCACCAACTGATGGCGACATGTTTGTAGGGACTGAGGTTGAGATTGGCGGCCGTTTGCATGAAGGCATTGGAGCCGGAAGAACCGTCGAAATAGGCGCTGCCGCTTCCGCCGACGTAGGGCGGCGTATCGGTGCTTTGGGTCGCCCGGTTGTTGGTGAGCGTATTGCCGTTGCCGGAGCTATCCGCCGTAAATGCTGCTCCGGGTTCAAACCGCCAATAGGCAATCAGTCCGGCCTGGCCTTGCTCGGCTTGGCTCCAGACGGCAGCCGCTGCCACCATCAGCCACAGAACACATCGGCACTCTTTCATGGCATACCTCCCCAAATGAAGAAACCTTCGGTTGGCCACCTCGATAAGTTATCCCCCGTACTTCCCCCTCTATTTAGTGTAATTGGGTTCGAATGGGTGTCAATGATTTTGCAAGGGGATGGAATTTTGGAATCTCTGAATAATTCCTTCTTCCTTCTTTTAGTGCTCTTGGAGGTTCGGCCTTTTCCTTTTCTGGCGTCAGACTCAGCGGCCCCAGCAGTCCGGAAAGGCCCAAGAGAACGAAAAACTACGCAGCATCACCTTATTATAATCACCCCCCCCCCGGCGCTGTCAAACATGTGGATAAAAAATTTTCCGTACCATTTTAGCCGAATGGAGGGTTTTATGTGTCCTTCCTGCGCAAGCAGCAGTCCAGGAAACAACTGGATAGCCGCTTTCGTGGGAATGACATACAAGGCGGAAACCATCGGGCACGACAGGCGTGCCCCTCCAAGGGCATTTTCATTCGGCTAAAATGTTACGAAGTGTTGATGAAGGGGAGTAGGGTAAAGCACCGCCTCTTTAAAGGCGATGCTTTAAGGTATCCCTTTGGGGAGCAGATTCTGCGGGAGAGGGGGGGTTAGCGGTGGGTTCGGATCAGGCGGTCGGAGATGATCTGGAACAATTGGCGGGCGACGATTCGTTTGGGACCGAGCAGGCTGGCAGCGACGTGTCCCTGCCGGTCGATGATGTCGATTTGGGTTTGCTCGGCGTGCATGGCGGCTGGGCCGTTGACGACCATCAGGTCGCAATCCTTTTGCGCCAGTTTTCGCCATGCCCGTTGGCGAGCGTTTTCCGTCTCCAGGGCAAACCCGACCATCCATTGATGGCGTTTTTTGGCGGCCAGATGGGCCAAGATGTCGGGCGTTTCCACGAGGCGAAGCAACCGCCCCGAACCGGTTTTTCGCAGCTTGTGTTTCGCCTTTCGTAAGGGCCGATAGTCGCAGGGAGCAGCAACGGCAATCACGCCGTCGCACTGATCGAACTCGGCCAAACAGGCCTGACACATCTGCTCGGTGCTTACCACCCAGATCACCCGGGCCTGGGCCGGATAGGCGATTTCCACCGGGCCGCTGACGATGACGACTTCATGGCCGGCTTCCAAAGCTGCCTGAGCCACGGCACAGCCCATCCGGCCGCTGGAAGCATTGCTCAGATACCGGACCGGGTCCAGGTATTCCCGGGTGGGGCCGGAGGTGATCAAAATGCGCATGGGGGGCCCTTGTGTTTGGCCGCCTCGTCCCTAGTACGCTGGATAGACAAGGAAGATTTTCCTCCCCGAGGCGTCATAGGGAAGAAAGATGTTTATCCTATCAAAGACTATTCTTCTAAGACATCCTTTTCTCGGGCCTTGGCCAACTGGTTGGCTTTTTCTTCATATTCTTTGGTCAGGTCCTGAATCTGCTCCTTGAGCCGCTCGCATTCGTCTTCGGAGAGGATTTTGTCCTTTTCGGCTTGGTCGGCGGATTTATTGCCATCCCGACGGATGTTCCGGATAGCAATCTTGGCCTCTTCCGACAACTCCCGAATGCGGTGGACCATCTTCCGGCGTACTTCCGTGGAAAGCGGCGGCAGGATCAGACGAATGGTCCGGCCGTCGTTTTGTGGGGTCAGTCCCAATCCACTGGCTAAAATCGCCTTTTCGATGTCTTTCAACGTTCCGGGGTCATAAGGCCGGATGAGCAGTTGATTGGGTTCCGGCACGGCAATGGCGGCGATCGTTTTCAGCGGCGTGGCCGACCCATACACTTCCACCCGGAGCGAATCCACCAGCCCCGGACTGGCCCGGCCGGTCCGAATCCCAGCTAGATTTTCCTTCAAGACCGAAATGGCCTTTTCCATCCGTTCTTCCACGTCCAGGAGAATTTCATCCGCATCCATAAGCGACACCCTTCGGAAAGACTGGACCTAGCGAACTATCGAAGCTTTTTTCTTCGAGATTTCCTTCCGAAACAGGAATCGGTGGGTTATGTTCGGTCGAAAAAACCTGTCTTCCTTTTGAGAGCAGCGGCTGCGAGTTCCCTTTTATGGGGAGGGATTTTCTGGTTTTCGGCAGATGCGAGTGCCAATGCGTTCCCCTCGGATCGCCCGCTGGATATTGCCCTCTTTTCGGAAGTTGAACACGATAATGGGGAGATCATATTGCATGCATTTGGCGATGGCTTCGGAGTCCATGACCCGCAGGTTTTGCCGTCGCACTTCTTCATAGGTGATTTCGCTATACAAAACAGCATGGGGATTTTTTTCCGGATCGTCGCTATAGACGCCATCGACCCGTGTGGCCTTTAGCAGCACGGAGGCTTCCAGTTCCAGGGCCCGTTGGGCGGCGGCGGTGTCGGTGGTGACATAGGGGCTTCCGGTGCCGCCGGCCAGAAGGATGAGTCGGCCTTTTTCCAAATGCCGGCGTGCCCGACGATGGATGTACGGTTCTGCGACCCCATCCATATGCAAGGCCGTCATGAGCCGGGTCTCGCACCCTAGCGACTCCAACGCATCCTGCAGCGCCAAACCGTTCATCACCGTGGCCAACATGCCCATGTAATGGGCAGTGTATTCATGAATATAGGATTGGCCCGCGGTAAATTGGGCGCCTCGGATCAGATTGCCCCCGCCCAGGACAATGGCGATTTGGGTTCCCGACTGGGCCGCTGTATGAATCTGCCTGGCCAAATGCAAAACCGCATCCGGAGTGATCCCCCGTTGACCCGGCTCGACAAAGCCATCGCCTGAGACTTTTAACACCACCCGGGGATAAGGCCCCGCACTTGCCGCCTCAGCCATCCTTCCGCTCCTTATCCGTCACAAGCCGCCCCTGGTAAAAACCGCCGCATCCCCTTCTCTCACCAATCAGCGAGAGAAAGTTGCATGGCTCCCGACGCCCCTAGAAGAACGCCCTCAGCGAAGGTCTGCGTTCGGCCAACCGGCTTCTACCCTCTGCCCAGCCCCAACCCCACCTTTCCGCTGCGGGCGGCGGACAGGTTCACTCCTTGCCCAGTTCCCAGCGGTAGAAGGTCCGAATTTCCATGCCCGCCGACTTAGCCACCTGACCTACGGTCTGCTTATCGTCTTTGACATACGGTTGGTCCAGAAGACAATGCTCGGCATAGAAGTTTTTCATGCGACCTTCGATCATTTTCTGGATAATGGCTTCGGGTTTGCCTTCTTGGCGGGCGATTTCGATCTGGATATTCCGCTCTTTCTCTACCAGAGCTGGGTCCAAATCTTCCCGCCGAACCACCTTGGGACGCATGGCCGCTATGTGCATGCAGATTTCTTTGGCCAATTCGGCTGTGCCGCCGGAAACCTGCAACAACACGCCAGGACTTCCCATATGATGGGCATAACCGCCGCAGGGGCCTTCCAGCCGGAGAATCCTCGGAATCCGAAACACCTCTCGAATCCGGTTCATCAGATCGTCCATCTGATCCTGGAGGGTCTGGCCCGGTCGGATGGGCGACGGCTGAGCCAACAGGTCCTCCGGCCTGTCCGCCCCCGGTCCCAAGGCCAACTGCCGGGCCAACGCCTCCGCAAATTGGATCACTTCTTCATTGTTGGCCACCGGGGCGCTTTCGCATTGCAGTTCTACCATGGCGCCTCGGCCAGATTGGAAATCGGCAAAGACACCGATCCGGCCAAAGCCTGTGGCCCGACTTGCCCGGGCCGTCATCTTCGCTTTACCGTGTTTGCGAAGCCACTCCTTGGCCGCCTCCGGATCCCCGCCTGTCTCTTGCAGCGCCCTCTTGCAATCCATCATCGGCAGTCCGGTTTCATCCCGAAGGGCCTTTACAGCCGCTGCTGAAATCTCCACCATAGAAAACCTCACTCCTATCCTAAATGCCATTCCGATCCATGAAAATCCGTTCCGAAAATACTTGCCTTTCCGATCTCCAGCAAAACCGAAAAAGCACTCCTTCTGGTATGCCCATCCTCATGGAAGCCGGATCCCAAACAACCCCCCCACCCTCCATTCTATGGAAAGCCCCTCCGGTCCGTCCTGATGAAATCGCCGGGTAAGTCTTCCTGACTGCTTCGTTTGACTGTATCCACCCAGCCAGACCCCTACGACGTGTAGGGGCTTAACATCGCTCGTGCTCTACAGATTGGGGCAATGGGTTCCGGTGGATACAGTCGAATTAGAAACCTCAAACGGCTCTGAGACCTTGGCTTGGCCCAGCGAGAAGTCCCTAGTTCCTGGCCCCGCTTGGAGGCCTATCCAGAAGCCGTCCCCGAAGCCGCAGCTTCCGCAGAGACCGAAGGAGTCTGTTCCTCCAGTTTCATGGCGCCGGCCGCCTTTTTACCGGCCACTATCGCATCCGTTAAAAGCTGCACAATCAACTCAATGGAACGGATACTATCATCATTGCCAGGGATGGGCAAATCCACTTCGTCCGGATCGCCATCCGTATCGATCAAAGCCACCGTGGGAATGCCCATTTTGCGGGCCTCTCGGACGGCGTTTTTTTCCTTTTTCGGATCCACCACCAACAGACAATCCGGCAGACGGTTCATCGTCCGAATCCCGTTGAGGTTTCGGTACATCTTTCGATATTCCCGGTTCAAGGCCGCCTGCATCTTTTTGGAATAGCTGTGAATTTCCTCGCTGGCCCGCAGAGCTTCCAACTTTTCCAAGTGGGAAAGTCGGCTTCGAATGGTTCGGAAGTTGGTCAGGGTGCCGCCCAGCCAACGGTCGCTTACATACGGCATCCCGCACCGTTGGGCCTCCCGTTCGATCGTCTCCCGGGCCTGCCGTTTCGTGCCGACAAACAGAATCATGCCCCCGCCAGCCGCCACTTGCTGGAGATATTTCCTCGCCCGGAGCACTCCCCGGACAGTCTCCCGCACGTCAATGATATGGATCATGTTCTGCCGACCATAAATATACGGCCGCATCTTGGGATTCCACCGGCTTACACGATGGCCAAAGTGAACCCCCGCCTCAATCAAATCCTTCACCAGGACTGTGGGCACCTAACCGGTCCTCCTTTCTTACAAATGAATTTCAATCGCCTTGAAAATGCTTATCCAAATAATCCCCTCGGCAATTTCTGCCAGGCTGTTGGCTCTGTCTGGGGTGGTGGAAAACCCAAAATCACACTTCTTACTCCACCATCTCACCGCCGGCAATCCTTCCGCCTACCCCTACCTTTCCGGACTATTTGGACTACTCTAGGTTCCACTTCAATCTCCAGAAGCCTGCCGTCCAAAAAGACGACATTTTCTCCATTTCCTATTCCAAGGAAATAGAAAATCTCTATCCTACCAGTCCTCTTTCCCTTGGTCAATTGGTGGATGGCATAAAAGCCATTTTCGGGTTGCCAGAAATCAGACCAAGTCGTAAGCTATTTACTTCGGCGGAGGGGGGAAATCAAAGGGGATACCCCCCCAAAATAGGGATGCGCAACTCCTATAGTTTGACTGTATCCACCGGGACCCATTGCCCCAATCTGTAGAGCACGAGCGATGTTAAGCCCCTACACGTCGTAGGGGCCTGGCCGGGGGGATACAGTCAAAATAGAAAAATAATAAGGAAGTATTTTCAGCTTTTATCTCTTGTGGGATTCCTATTTCCTGAACCGTACCAATAGGGGGGGCATGGACCCACTCGGATTTTTATAATCTTCCCCTGTTTGCTTATATTTCCTGGTTTCTCAAAGGAGTTATTCAAGGTGTTTGTGGCCGCCACCAGTGCATGTTTCGCTCACCTTCCACTCGATACCGCTTTAGCTCGCCTAGCCGACCTGGAATATTCCTGCGTGGAAATCATGATCCACGAATCGGAAGGTCATCTAAAACCTTCCCAGGTCCATACGGATCTGGAAGAGGCGATTGAAATCTGTCGAAACACCCATCGGCTTACGCCTGTTGCCTATAGCGTCGAGATCGAAGCCCCAGAGCCTTTGTACTATGAGCAATTCGCTTCCTGCTGCCGATTAGCCAAGGCCACCAAAGTCGTAACGATCACCATCCGGGCCTCGGAATTGGGCACTCCCTTTAATGCAGAAATCGAACGGCTCCGAAAGATGACCACCATTGCCGGCTGCGAGGGGGTAGTGCTGGGCCTCCATACCGAGGTAGGCCGGATGACCGAAGACCCCTCCACCGCCATGGTTCTCTGCGACCAAGTGAAAGGCCTTTCTTTAACCTTGGATCCAAGCCATTATATCTACGGTCCCCATCGGGGGACGAACCTCGAACCGCTCATGAAATATACCTGCCATGTCCGATTGCGAGATACCCGTAAAGATAAACTCCAAGTGCGGGTGGGACAGGGCGAAGTAGAATATGGAAAATTAATCACCTTGTTGGAAAAATACAATTACAACCGCGCCCTCTGTGTGGATATCCGCCCCATGCCCGATGTCGATCAAAACGCCGAACTCCGCAAAATGCGACTGCTGCTGGAAAGCCTCCTTTAAAAACGCTCCCTCCACCAGCACTCTCCTAGAACTCCCTTGGCTCTCATTCCTGTCCAAGCAGCGGTCCAGACCGATCTTGGTCCTGCTTAGCCGACGCATGGCCGATCCCCTCCCCCTGCCCAGGCGGCAACCCCCACCCAATGAAGATGCCTCTTCGTTCCGCCTATCGTTCTGGCCTATATCGCCCCAGGCTATCCAAGGCGGTTTGTTGCGGAGTGTCCGGCCGAGCGGGCCGCCGCCAAATACGGATTGAACGCCGGATCATTGTACATCTTAAACTGGCGGTACACCTTCAGCCGTTTTCGGCCTGCCAAAATATCTTCCCAAAGCTCCGCCAGCGCCCGGGCCAAATCCTCCCGCTGTTCATACAGAATCGCCAACCGCTCGGCCACCCGCTCCAGATGTTCCGGCCCGACATCGGTTCGGCTCCGCTGCTCCTCCATGTGGTAAATCCGCAGCGAGAGGATCGAAAGCCGGTCGATGATACTGCCCGGCGTCTCCGAGTTCTGTCGGGCGTCCGGTGCAGGCCGCACCCCACGGGCCGCCAATTCCGCAATCAACCAATCGTCCAACTTCTCGATCAGGTCGTTCCGCTGCTGGTTGAGCTGGTCGATCCGGCGTTTGACCCCGGCAATTTCCGAGTCGCTCACATCCCGGCGCCGGGCAATGTCTTCTTCGTGCCAAAGCCGATAGTTCTGCTCATGCTGTTGGCAAACCAGACGCAAAAACCCCTCATAGGGGTTACTGATGCCGTTTTGGTGCCACTGGGCCACCGTTTTCTGGTGAACTTGGAGAATCTGGGAAACATCGAGCATCGCCGATTCCTTGGTAAAATGGATAGTTTAGCAAACAAACAGGCACCTACTGCCCGCCCGACCCTATCCCCATAGCCTATCCCACCTTTGCTCCGGAGAGCAATGCCGTTAATTCCTCGGTAATCCGCCGCCGCACCAGCTCCAACGACGGAATCCATAGATGGGCCTTTGGCCGGGTCTTCGGATCCGGAAAATCTTCCGGCCCAAGCCGATGATTTTCATCCGCTCCATCGACATGGCGGCCCACAATCGGCAGCAGCCCGGCCAATGTCCGCCGGTCGAACCGCTGGTAATAGTTGATCCACCGGGCCACGTTGTCCGGACGGCGAAATCCCATCAATCCCATCCCCCGCAGAGGCTTCCGCACCGGATCGACCGTAATGGCCAAATCCACCCGAATGCCATGCCGACGCACGGCCTTGGCCGTCTGATAGACCGCATCCCCCCCGTTGCTGAACCCTAAAAGCACCAGGCATCGGGAACTGGAGTAATCCGGACCCTTCGGAGAAGAAGGTTGATTCGCAGCACCAGACCCGGTGGCCCGGCGGGAGATGTCTCTAACGGCCCGCCGCCATTGGTTCTGGGCGTAGTAGGACCAATAGACGACGGGCCGGTCGGCCGGTTCCCCAGACCGGGCATATTCTCTTGGATTTTCCCCGGCCGGGGGGATCTGGTCCCAGGCGATGGCCCCGGCCTGTTGGATGGCCTCTCGGACCGCATCGTACCAAAAGTTCAGCACCTGGCTGTAGCTACAGATGCCTCGTTCGAGCAGGATTTGTCCCTGGGCGTTCCGGCGGTGTCGTGGGGCGGTCGGCTCGCCCGGACGTGCCCACAACGGAAAACTCGCCCGCCCCTCAAACGCCACTATATGACACTGCCTCCCCACCATCCGAACCTCCGGGTATAAGTTCCGAACCTCCTGGTTACGAATAAATCCAAAACTGTCCCACCCAGGCCAACAAGCTCATCTCCGGATGACCGGAGGAAAAGAAAAATGCCCCCCAAAGGCCAATGGCCCTACATTTTCCTTATCATAAAGAAAACAAGGGCTTCCACGAAGTCCTTCTAGGGGGGAAAGGGCGGGAAAAAATCTGGAAAAAATTTCCCAAAAATTTCCTGAGATTCCCCGTTCGGATTCGCCCTATAAGATAGGGGGCGAAGGTCAGGCGGCCCCCAGAGGGAGTCGGCAATAGGGTTTCTGCCCCTGCGGAGGGGCAGGCCGACCCCCCAATCAGACCAATTCGCCTGACCACGGTCCTTGTTCGAGGAGGTCCAAGCCATGTTCCAACGTCCTCTCTACTGGTGGATTGGTGGCGGGATTCTGGCCGTGCTGGTTACCAGTCTGGGCATCGGAACCACCTGGAGCTATCTGAAGACCGCCTGGTGGGGGGTGGGCGAAACAATCCGCGACGCCACCCCAATTGCCTTTGACTTGCAGCGGCTCAACGTGGCCATCAAAGACCTGGAGCCCGAAATCCGCCAAAACCAAAAGGTGGTTGCCCAATTGGAGGTGGAGATCGAATATCAGGAAAAGCAGGTGGCTGCTTTGAAGGCCGAGCAGGAAAAAGCCTTGGCCGAGATGCGCAAACTCCGCCAAGCTCTGGACGACAAAGGCAAATCGGACTTCCAGTTCGCCGGTCGCACCTTCTCCCGCCCTGAGGTGGAGCAGGACCTCCGGCGACGTATGGACGTCTATGAAGAGAAGGAGTCCCAACTGAAGGCCCAGGAGCAACTGTTGGCCAATCGCCGCCAGACCCTGGAGGCGGCCCGCAAAACCCTGTCCGAGTACCGGCGCCAGTATGACCAACTGGTAGCCCAGGCCGAAAAGCTCCAAGCCGAACTGAAACTGCTCGAAGCGGCCCAGGCCACCGGCTCCATCAGCGTGGATGGTTCCAAACTGGCCTCGGCCAAGGCCTTGGCGCAAGAAATCGAAAAACGCATCCGGGTCGGCCAACGCATGTTGGATGCCGAGCGGACCCAACAAGAAACGGCCATCCCGGTAGAAACAGACGATCGGCCGGTTACCGAGCGGTTCGACGAACGCTTTGGCAAAGAGCCCAAAAAGGACGCTCCCGGCTCCAAAAAGCAAACCTGATCCGCTGCCGGTTGGTCTGCTGCCCGCGGGCGAGAGGGCAGAGGGCTGCGCCTCGGATTATTTATGTACCTTGAAAGTATCCTCCCTGCAGAGGGACGTCCATGCCAAAAGGAGTCGGCCATGCCACATGCCTCGCTGGGCCATCTCATACAGGCGGCGGTCGGTTGGGCGGTGCTGGTGGGTTGGGCTTGGTTTGGCCAAGCAGAGCCTGCCCAGGCCGCCGGGCCACCGGAGCCGTTCCTGGCCGTCGCACTTTTCCCGTCCGTTGTTGGCGGGTCTGGCCAGACCGGCGGGCTGTCTGGCCGGGCCGCCGGGAGTTCCTCGGAACCGCCTGCGGCCGGGGCAACCGCACAGGCCGTCGGCCCGCCAAGCCGCACCGTGCGGGTCTGGGGCGAGGTGGGCGTGCATCCGGTGGATCGCCAGGCCGCCTGTCAGGAAGCCGAGCAAAACGCCCTCAACTCCTTATATGAACAACTAAACAGTTTGGCCCAAGAGTTGGCCAGCCAGCGTCTTTCCCGTCGGCAATTGACAGTGGAACATGCCTGGCTGCTGGCCCAGCCAGGCGTCGAGCAATCGCAGCAGATGGACGTGCAGGAAAAGCCTTACGGGCTGGTGGCCCGGCAGGAGATCACGCTTCGGCTGCCCATGGCCGTCTTGGCCCGCTGGAGCCAGCGTCTTCAGGACCTGCGGGCAGAGCGGACCGCTTGGTTTATTGGCGGTGCGGTGGGCACGCTGCTGGTCTGGCTGGTGGGTTTTCTGCTGACGGGCCTAGTGGATCGGGCCACCGGCGCCTATTACCGCACGCCGCTGGTGGTGCTGATGCTACTGGTCTTAAGCGTGCTTACCGTCCTGGGCTGGTGGTGGATTGGGACGAAAACCTTTAACCCACCCGGCCCATCGCCCAACTTGGCAGGCCCCTGCCCGCCCCCCCGTGTGGTTCCTGCGTATGCGGGAACCCAGTACCCCGCTGCCCCGGCGGGAGAGGGTGGCCAGCCGTCCAGGCTGGCCGGGTGAGGGGGTCCCAGTGTCATTCCTGCGCCCCATGTGTCATTCCTGCGCAAGCAGCAGTCCAAAACGCCTCTCCCCACCGCGGGAGAGGC
>Ga0272448_1000627_pt1 | contig 53112 bp, 47 predicted proteins | sample YNPCB0191_FD_202220 | JGI IMG/M metagenome (GOLD analysis project Ga0272448, IMG submission 202220) | Hot spring sediment microbial communities from Yellowstone National Park, WY, United States - YNP-CB-019-1 | ecosystem: Environmental > Aquatic > Thermal springs > Hot (42-90C) > Sediment... | reverse complement strand
CCGCCTGCACAGCGCGATTGGCTACATCGCCCCGGCGGACAAACTCGCCGGCAAAGAAACGGCCATCTTTGCCGCGCGGGACACCAAACTGGAACTGGCCCGACAACGAAGGAAACAAGCTCGAATCAACTGCCAAAATTCGCTAACCGCACCTCCCGCTTTTTCCAATTGACGCTGAACCAAAACAAGAGAGCATCTGGCGCAGCGCTGTCGCCAGTCCCGAAGCGGTGGACTTTCCTGCAGTGGCGCAAGTGGCGTTGCGGCGGCGACACCTGCGCCAGCATCGGCCCGAGACGGTGGCGTGGGTGACGAGTCTGCCGCCGACGGAACTCGACGCCACCGCTTGGCTGGCGGCCAATCGGGACGCGTGGGGCATTGAGAACGGAAGGCATCAACGCCTGGATCCATCGCAACGAGAGGACGAAAGTCGGGTGCGAACCCCGCGCTCACTGCAGGTGTTGGGGATGCTGCGGCGGTTCAGCGTCAGCATTGGGATGGCACTGGCGGAGTCGGCAGCGAAGGCCGCACCAGAAGAGCATGACGGATTTCTTGGCCGCGATGGACGCCGAAGATCATCGCTCCGCCCTCTGCGCTCTGCGTTCCCACCATCCCACCTTCCAAACCCCTTCATGAATACGCCATGCGCAACCAGCCACATCGTCGCCAAGGTCAGTGCCAGGCGGTGCCCGCTTTGTCGCCCATCTCGCCGCTGCAAGTTGTGGACGGATCATGTTCGCACTCCTTCTGCAGTAACGCATGGTACTTGAGTTTAGGATTTTTTGGGGTCGAACCGGCATCGTACAAACATTACCAACGCGCTTTCCGAGTGGCAAAAAAAGATTGCACCGGCGGCAAGGACAGCGTATGCAATAGTGCGCTATGAGATTCGGCATCAATACATTCCTCTACACGTTTCCGTTCACTAACGAGAGCGCCAAGCTCTTCAAGACCTTCAAGAGATGGGGTTTCCAGACCGTGGAGATTCCCGTTGACGATCCCAACGGCTTCGATCCCGCCTTCGTGAAGGCCGAACTGGACAAAGCCGGGCTGGTTTGTGGCTCGATGTGCGCGTGCCTCGGCCCGGATCGCGACCTGCGAGGCACGCCAGAAGCGCAGCAGACCGCGATGGACTACATGAAAAAGTGTCTTGACATCATGGTTGCGTTGGATTGTCCGCGCTTGGTCGGGCCGGTCTATTCTGCCGTGGGACGCGCCGAAGCGGTTGAACCCGGCGAATACAAGAGGCAGTGGGCTACTGTTGTAAAGAACCTGAAGGAGCTTTGCGCTTACGCCCAACAGCGGGGCAAGTTCATCTGTTTGGAGCCGCTGAACCGTTTCGAGACCGACTTCATCAACACCGTGGACCAAGGGCTAAAGATGATCAAGGACGTCGGCAGCCCCGCGCTGAAGTTGCACTATGACACGTTCCACATGAACATCGAAGAGAAATACCAGCCGTGCGCTATTCGCCGGGCGGGCAAACATCTGGGACATTTCCACGCCTGTGGTTGCGACCGGGGCACGCCGGGCAATGACCACATTGACTGGAAAGGCATCGCCAAAGCGTTGAAAGCCGTGAAATACGACGGCGACGTGGTGATTGAATCGTTCACGAAAGACGTGAAGATCATCGCCAAGGCTGCGGCGATCTGGCGCAAGATCGAGCCGCGCCGCGAGGACATCGCCATCAAGGGCCTCGCGTTCCTCAAGAAGACGCTGAAGTAGGGGCAACACATGCGTCGCCGCTACCGGAAGCAGCCGTAGATAAAGTCGGCGATGTTGCCGGCGTTTTCGAGGTCAAGTGACGCGGGGACAAACTGCGGTGTGTTGATTTTTCGCCCTGCTCCGTCTGCCACCTTGATCGAAGGATAATCGTTCCCATTCTCGTCCACGTAAGATAGATCAATGTCGCTGTCATTGCGCGCAAACACGCCTTTGCGGGCATCGGCGCAACAAAAAGGAGATCCATTTGCCCTTCGGCGCATACCGGGCAAAATGGTGATACTTATGATTTGCTGAAGCGTTGACAACCGGAATTGGCGTGCCGGCTTCGCCTCCGTTGAATGGGACTTCATACAGATCCATGGACCCGACCGTGGAAACCTTCCATCTTGACGGGGCGGGTTGGTAACGGGTGAAAAGGATCGTTTTGCCATCGGGACTGAACCACGGCATGTCTTCGTTGAACTGAGGATCGCACGCCCCGGGCAACGGCGTCAGGGTGTCGGCGGCTACATTGTAGATAGAGATGTGCGCCGGCTTGTACACGAGGTCGAACGGAGCCAAGATATCCTTTCGGAGCGCCATTCCCCCGATGCGTTTTTTACCACAGCAGCAAACCTCCCGTCGGGCGAAAGCGCGACAAAACTGAGCTGGCCGAAATCGCGCCCATCCAGATGGAAGCCATCGCTGCCGCGCCGGGCATGAAATACTACGGCACCACGCGAAATAGAATTCGATCAGTCAACGCGCGCTCGCAGATCACGAGCCGCCTGGACGGCTCCTAGTGGTCAGGTCTCGGTTCAAACGGTAAACGCTGACCACGATCTCCTCGTCTCCCCCGCAGCTCTGCAAACTCCGTATCGGTTGGTTGCCACCGACGCCGGTTGCGCAACAACACCACCATGGTTTTTCTTGCGGATTTCAGCTCGACCAGAAAAGCGCGCTGGAATCTCCCGCCGTCTCCCACGCGACGGTCGGGTGCTGGTGATTGCTCGGAATCACCGCGCCGTCCTCGATGGTGGTAATCCGAAGACGGTTGTCCACCAACGCGCCGCGAAGATCAAATCGTTCCAGTGCGTTGGTGGAAATGTGGTCAAGAGCGCTGATCCGCGACTGGGAAAACGCGCTGGCGGCGAGCAAAATCATCCAGCTTGTCGCCATCACGCCGTTGCGCAGCCATTCCCATCGCATTCGGCTCGAATCGAAAGCACCCCGGCGCTAGTCGCGCCAGCGACGAGGTGCTTTCTGAAGACGAAAAGTTGCAAATGGCACCTTCCACCGCCTAACAAAACTGCGTTCTGACGTCACGCTGCTCTGCGGACGTGCGGGACAATGCGGCGACAAAGCGCCGCGGCTACAAGGCTTCTAGTGGTTTTGTTAGCGGCTCTTAGTCAATCGGCCCAGAAACAAGCTGCCCGACGCCTTCAACAACTTCGATCAGTGGCGCTTGTTTCTCCAGCGTTGGCTCCGCATAAGGTTTCTTCTGCATCTGGCGTCCTCCTTTCTCTACCCACAGGTTCTACCATATCGCCTGCGGGCGGAGAAGAACTATTGGGTCAAGCGGTTTTTTTCTCGCTGACGTTGAGGAGTTCCACTCCGACCTTCTTAAGGGCGTAACCGACCTCTTTGAGGTAGTCACCGTAGCTGAGCATCCAGTGGAAGCCTTTCATCTTCTCCAGCAGTTCTGCCCAGTCACCGTGAATTTTCACGTCAACCTGTGACCGACAAATATCGAGGAATGGATTGCCGACAATGCTGCCACGGAAGCCAACCCATTTCTTGGAGGCGAAGTCAGGCACGAGAACGGTACAAATCTGCCCCAGTCGCATCTCGACTTTCGGCGCCGCTCCGTAGTCAGACTCGAAGTGGGTCAATACTTTGACCCGCTCTGGCCGACGGCCGTCCATTTTGCGCGGCGCGGTGCAATGCGCCAACGTCACGATGCCATCATGTGGGAAAGTCGGATCATTCAAAAACACCGGCAATCCCGAAATATAGTGCAGCAGGATACCCGAAGGGATTACCACAAAATCGGATTCGCAGAACGCGAGGTAATTGTCGTCGTTGAGCAGGCTCAGGGGCATGCAAGCGGTCGTTTTGGAGATGCCCATGATCGTGCCCATGCAATGGTGCACCGTGATGGCATCGGTTTTTGCCTCGTCCAGGATGTCCTTGAACACCTCGGTGAGCACGAAGGCGCGATCGAAGAACTCCAATTTGGTGTGCATCGAGACGCCCCACTGTCGCAGGTAGCGGCGTGCCTCATCTGTGCAACGTTTCACCAATGCTGCGTTCTGGTAGGCCGCCTCAAGTCGCGGTGCGAGGTCCTTATAGGGATAATCTACAATTTCCATCTTCCAGAGTTCTCGCGCAATGCCCGGTGCTTGGCGCCCGCCGGTGCCCCAACCGCCGGGGCCGCCGATGGCGACAATCCGTTTGCCGAGTGTGTTTTTCAGGCCGCTCAGGGCGCGGAGACGCCCCAGCAGCTCATCGTATTTGTCCACGACCACGTCCCAGACATCCATACCGCTGGGCGCGTAGTCGTCCACTGTTTTGCGCAGAAAACGTGGATGGACGATTTCATACCACAAATACACGGGGCCGGACTGGTGACGAAGAAACATCAGATTGTGCTGCCCCAGTTTCACCAGTTTTTCCAGGGCAGAGCCGCCCGCCGCATAGAGCAACATCACGTCAAACTCAGCGTTGCCGACGGCTTTTGCCGCTTCGTCGCCGCTTTTGCCGGCGACCAGCGGCAGAAACTCGACCGGGAAGTCGGCTTGCTGCTTCAACTTCGCCAGTTCTGTGTTGATGCGGGCTTTCTCCCTCTCGGCGTCCGCGTCGGTTTGTATGCCGCCCCAGCTTCGCCAACTGGTTTCTTCGCGCCGTTTGGGTGTAGCGTAGGTCAACACGGGTTGGACTTTCAACGTTTTCCGCTGACGCGGCGGCCGTTGCGGCCCGGCGTCGGCAGCCAGGCCGTCGAGCGCCTGCAGCGCTACAGCGCCGGCGGCGACCGTGCCAACTCGCCAGAGAAATTCTCGGCGGGTGACGGAATGGGAATGGGAACAGCATGGACAACTGCATTGGGGGTTCATGGGATTCTCCTGTGGTTATTGAAAATGGATTCCTTCTTTGTGTCCGACGGCCACAATGTGTGCGGCGGCCTCCGTATACTCCTCTGCCGCTTTCAGGTGTTCAAGCATCAACGGCGGATTCTGTGGCAGGTCGGCGAGCCGTCGCAGGTAGGTTGCGTAATCGAGCGAGCCTTTACCGGGGGCGACTTCCTGGAAGTGGAGATTGGGCTCCACCTCCCACGCTAAATCTTTTGCGTGGCAACTGACGATCCAGCGGCCCAGTTTGTCGAAGCACTCGTTGAGCAGGTCGCGGTTGCGGTAAAACCGTTCCGGTGAATTCACCAGATTGCACGGGTCCAGGTGCACAGCAAATGCAGCGCGGTCCACCGCTTTGATCATCTGGAGGTAACAGTCCGGGCTGTCCGGCATCGCCCAGCCCATCATCTCGTAGCAGAACTTTGCCCGTTTCGGTTTCACGGCATCAATGATCTTGCGCGCGTTCTCGACAGCGGCGTCGAAAAACTTCGGCGTCAGGTTGTCCGGGTGTGGCCCATACCAGTGCGTCGTGCTAAACGACCCCGCGATGTCCACGCAACAGAGCGCACCGATCGCGTCGGCCAACGCAAGTCCTTCGGTCACATGCTGGAGATTTTGTTTTCGCTTCTGCGGGTCGGCATCGAGCAGGTTGCACCAGCGGCCGACTTCGGCAATCACTACATCGTGTTTGGCAAAGACCCGTTCCAGCGTCCGGATGCGATCCGTCTCGGTGAGCGCGACTTTCGGGCAATACGCCGCGCGATAACCGAGTTGGCGGTGTGCGAGAGCCAGTTCTTCCGGATCGGTGGTTTTGGCGAACGACGGGCCGCCCAGCCGAAGGCAGCGACGCGGTGGGGATGCGGCACCAGCCGACGACAGGCCACGCGCCAGCGCGATGACGCCGACAGAACACCGAAGGAACTCGCGTCGGTTCATGGCAAATTTATAATGCAAAAGACTTGTGAAGAGAAGCACCTTTTGCTTTACTGTGCTTAGGCTTTCAACCAGAAGGAGAACACACCATGTCAGAGAGACCTCTCAATGTTGGTTTGATCGGCGGCGGCAAAGGCGCGTTCATTGTCCAACCCCACCAACGCGCCATCAACAGCGACGGCACCCGCCGCGTCACCGCTGGCGCGCTTTTCCCTGACCCGAAAATCGCCATGGAAGAAGCCGCCAAGTGGCCATATCCCATCGTCGGATACCCGTCTTACGACGACATGATCGCGGCCCAAGCGGGGCTACCCAATGACAAGAAACTCGATTACATCGTCATCGTCACGCCCAATCACGTCCACTACGATCCAGCGATGAAGGCTCTGAAGGCCGGCATCCCCGTCTTCTGCGAGAAACCTCTCACGGTCAACCTCCAGCAGGCAACCGACCTTGTCAAAATGGTCCGCAAAACCGGCATCCCCTTTGGCGTCGCGCACACGTATTTGGGGCACTGGACGAGTCGGTTCTCGCGCGCCATCGTTCGCAGCGGCTTGCTCGGTGACATTCGCTGGGTGGACAGCTATTACATTCAGGGCTGGCTCGCCACGAAGCTGGAAGACACCGGCCAGCAACAAGCCTCTTGGCGCGTCAACCCGAAGTTCGCTGGCGCGAGCGGTTGCGGCGGCGACATCGGCACTCACGCCCTCATGCAGTTGCGGTATGTGACCGGCCTGGAGGTAACCGAAGTTTCCGCTCAACTGGAGACCTTTGTGCCGGGCCGACAACTCGACGATCACTTCACCGTTTATTGCAAGCTCAGCAATGGCGCGCGAGCCTTGGTGCGCGCTTCCCAGATTTGCATCGGCCACAAAAATGACCTCGGTATTTGCATCTGCGGCACCAAAGGTTCCTTGCGCTGGCGTCAGGAAGACCCCGAATGTGTCACCATCAGCCTCATGGGTCAGCCCGACCGCATTTACTACCGCGCCGCCGTCACACCCGGCGACGGTTTCCTGCCGCCCAAGGAAAAACTCGATGCCGTAATGCCCGGTCTGATGGAAGAGCCGACCATTCCGTCGGGACATCCCGAAGCCTTCCACGACGCGTTTGCTCGTCTGCATCGCTGCTTCGAGGCGGACGTTCGCAAATGGAAAGCCACCGGCAAGGTCAACATTGACGGAAGCAAATACGCCACCGTCGAGGACGGTTGGATGGGTATCGCCTTCATCGAAACCTGCGTCAAAAGTTCCAAAAACAAGGGCGCATGGACGAAGATGCCCCGGAAAATCTAACCTCATCGCCATCACCTCGCAGGGGCGCACTCCGTGCGCCCCTGCTTTTTACCGCCGGAAGTGAAAACCGCCGACTTCGACTATGCTCTTCCGAAAGACCTGATCGCCCAGCAGCCGCTGGCCGACCGCGCCGGCTCGCGCATGATGGTCGTGTACCGCGCCAGCGGCGAAATCCGACACGATCATTTCCGCAACCTGCCCAACTACCTCCGCCCCGGCGATCTACTGGTCCTCAACAACACCAAAGTCATTCCCGCCCGTATCTGGTCCACCAAGCCCAACCTGGAACTGCTGCTTGTCGAAAACCTCGGCAACAACCGTTGGTCGGCTCTCGTCAAACCCGGCCACCGCGCCAAGAAAGGCCAGCACTTGTTTTTTACCCCTTGGCTGAGCGCTGTCGTCGAGGGAGAAACCGAGTTTGGCGGTCGCCTCCTCCGTTTCACCGGCAACGTCGAGTCCTACCTGCAACATCATGGTGTGCCGCCGCTGCCGCCCTACATCAAACGGGCCGCCACCGCTTCCGATCGGGACCGTTACCAAACGGTGTTCGCCCAGACACCCGGTGCCATCGCCGCTCCAACCGCCGGTTTGCACTTCACTCCGGACATATTGGCGAAGTTGCCGCACACGTTCATCACGCTCCATGTCGGCATTGGCACGTTCCAACCTGTCAAGGTGGAAAACATCGAGCAGCACCGGATGCACCCCGAGCGCTTCACCATCACCGACGAGGCTGCATCCGCCATACGGTCTGCGAAACGAGTCGTCGCCGTCGGAACCACGGTCGTCCGGGCATTGGAGTCTGCGGCCCGAAGCGCCCGCGGCCTCTGCGCCTCGACGGGCGTGACGGATTTGTTCATCCATCCCCCGTTCCAATTTCGCGTGGTGGGCGCGTTGCTGACCAACTTCCATCTGCCGAAATCCACGTTACTGATGCTGGTCTGCGCGTTTGGCGGACGGGAATTGATCCTGCGGGCGTACGCGGAAGCCGTGCGAGAGAAGTACCGTTTCTTCAGCTATGGCGATTGCATGCTGATTCTGTAGTGTTCTTTTTCGGCCAAACCAACGAAGCAACCACCGACACCGCCAGCACGACCACCACGACTCCCAGCGCAATGCCGATGGGGATTTTGACCCAGTGCGAAACAATCATCTTGAGGCCGACAAATACCAGAATTACCGACAACCCGTAGTGCAGGAAGTGGAACAAGTCCATCACTCCCGCCAACGCAAAATACAACGCCCGCAGACCGAGAACGGCAAAGACATTGGAAGTGTACACAATGAACGGATCGTGGGAAATCGCCAGCACGGCTGGAATCGAGTCCACCGCAAACACCACATCCGTCGTCTCCACCACAACCAGCACCACCATCAACGGTGTGGCCAGCAACCCCGTTTCGCGCCGCACCCAGAAGCGGTTCCCTTCAAAGTGCGCTGTGATGGGAAAAGCGCGCCGGAACAGGCGCAAGACCGGATTCTGTTCGGGATGCACTTCTTCGTCCTTATGTATTCCCATTTTGATGCCACTGTAGATCAACACACCCCCAAAAAAGAAAATCACCCACTCAAACTGTCGAATCAGTGTGACGCCCACCAGAATGAACACCGCCCGCATGACCAATGCCCCCAGAATCCCCCAGAACAACACCTTGTGCTGATACTCGCCCGGCACGCGAAAATAAGAGAAAATCAGCAGGAACACAAAAAGGTTGTCCACGCTCAGCGACTTTTCGAGGAGGTAGCCTGTCAAAAACTCCAACGCCTTGATCTTGCCGAGCCAAAAATAAATCCCGACGTTGTAGAACAACGCCAACGTAATCCAAAACACACTCCAACCGAGCGCCTCCTTCAGCTTCACCGTGTGCGTCCTGCGATGAAACACCCCAAGGTCCAACGCGAGCATCGCGAGGACAAACAGATTGAAAACCACCCATTTCCATACCGAACCGGGCATGGCGGCGCATAATGCCCACCCCGTTGACCTCCGTCAACCAGAACCGCAACGCCCCATTGCATCCCCCGGCCTCTGCGGTAAACTGCTGCCATACCCAAAACACGGAGAGGACGCCCGATGAGCAAGCATACGCACAAGCCAAAACCCGCTGGCGACATTGTCGGCAAAACGGTCACACTCGTCTCACTGGTCGAATATCAGCGGGGCGCGATCGTCAGCCGCGAAGTCCTGAGCAAACCGACCGGGACCGTTACCATGTTTGCGTTCGATGAAGGCCAATCGCTGAGCGAACATACCGCGCCGTTCGATGCTCTGGTCTGCGTGCTCGAAGGCGAGGCAGACATCTTGATCGAGGGCAAACCGCATCATCTCACCGACGGACAAGCCATCATCATGCCGGCCCACAAACCCCACGCCGTCAAAGCCCTGACCCGCTTCAAAATGCTGCTCGTCCTGATCCGTTCCTGATGACAGTGCACATACCGGGACGCGATGGAGGGGACCTCCCTACAACAGGAACACCCACCCGCATTTCATCTTTTGCTATTTTGGCTGCAACAATTGTTGCAGCCAAAATAGCAATTTGAACCCGAAAAACTACGGCTCAGTACAGAATTCTGACGCCCCGACGAGTTGACCGAGAAGTCTTCCCTTGAGCCTTTCCGCCCCGTGCGCGCGACGGATGTGCGGTCAGCAGCCCCCTGCACAACAAGGGGAAGACCGACGCACAAACGAGTCCGCGACGGACGGTAGCGTGATGCGAAATCGTGAGACGCTCCCAACACTTGACAACGCGGTTTTGGGCTTGAAGGTTGGGGGCCGGTGTCTAAGATAGTCGCATAATGTTGACGGATCAGACAGTTCTACGACTGGCAGAGGATGCGCGTTTTCAGTCGCTCGGACCGGGCCAACAAACAGTCATCGTGTCTCTCACCTCGGGTTACCTTTACACTTGCAACGACACGACTCATTCTTTTCTGAAGGCGCTGGACGGACAGAAGACGTTGCGGCAGGTCATCGCAGCGATGGCCGATGAATATGATGTCGGCCGGGACAAGTTGCGAACCGACATGATGGCGTTGGCGGAAAAGTTGCTTCGCGAGAAACTGGTGGCCGTTCATGCGTGAAATCCTTCTGCGAATTCATGTAGGGATGGTGGCCACTCTGGTTCCGTTGTTGGTCGAATGTTTCAACATCCCCACGCTGTTGCGGCTGGCTGAGTTTCCGCGTCACTGGCATCCGTATGCCGGCATACCAGTGGAGCGGATTGTGGCAATGGTGGATCGGCGGCTGGCCCACCCGCGCCAGATGAGACGGCGCCGTTGTCTTCGGCAGGGGCTGATGTTGTTTCACTTTTTGCATTTGGCTGGGGTGCCATCGGAGATTAGTTTTGCCGCGCTCGGTCCTGCCACCAGCGGCCAACGAATGCATGCGCACTGCTGGGTAACTGTCCACGGAACAGCATTTTATCCGCCAATCGGCCCGGCGGCAGTCTTGTTCACGCACACCTATCAACCCAAAAGGAGCTAGTAACCATGGAAACCACCCAGAAGAAAACCTACGTCGAGCCGACCTTGGAGAAACGCGAGGAGATTCTGGACGTCACCGCAGGAGTTCCCATCTCCGTGCTCTGATCCGGTAATCCGTTTTCGTGTCGTTGCCCCGTATTCGCAACTACGATGTTCATGGCTTGTGCCTGAATGTCGAAGCGGAAACTTCTGCTCTTTCCGAGAGTTTGGAGAGAGTGATAGGTGTGTTTGCTGTTTCTTCGGACCGCAAGGCGGATTTCCGGCTCCGTTTGCGTTTCGGTACTCCCACGGTGAACACCGGACTGTTTTCCCTGGTGTGGCGCGGCGAATGGTTTCCGGGTGTGAACGTGGAATGTTATACCGACGGCTCTACACGCGTCTTTTATCTACCGGACGCTGTCTGTTTGTGTTTGGACCTTGTGCATCGCAACTGTGAAGTCATCGTACGCCCCGGCCAGGAACGCGCGCTACGTCACGGTTTTCTAACTCATGTATTGTGCGAGTTTCTTGGCGACGATAACCAGCATGTTCTCCACGCTGCCTGTCTTGCGGCGACCGCTAACGGAGACAAACGTGCCGTCCTCCTTGCCGGCGTCAGCGGTGCAGGGAAAACCACCACGGCGCTGGCGCTCGCACGTCACGGGATGCTGTTGTTGACCGACGATGCCGCTTTTCTCGTCCAACGCAGCGCGGGACTGCGTGTCTGGGGATTGCCGCGTCCCTGCAAAGTTCATCGCCACACGGTCGAGATGATGCCGTGGTTGCAAGCGATGGAATCTCGCCCGATCGCCGGCACCGAGGAGTTTGCTGTGGATTTCCAATGTCTTTCGACCGGCGACCCGCGCGAGGAAGTTTCGCCGGGTCTTGTGTTGTTGATGGGACCGCGCAACGATCGCGATCATCGGCTGCAGGAAATGAGCCACACCGAAGCCCTCATTGAACTGACCCGCCAAAACGTGCGGGCGATGCACGGGCTGGCCGTGGAACGCGCGGGCAACAGTTTTCATGCGATCAGTTCATTGGTCATGCAGAGCCGCGTTTTTCGGCTCAGTGTCGGGCCGAGGCTTGACGCGCTCCATGAAGCGTTGCAAACCTGTTGGGGAGGCTGAATCGTGTCGCAGCGCCATCAGGAGGCATGGTTGTTGCGGTTGGCGTTGCCGGATTGGAGCGCGGCGCCGGAATGGCCACCGTTATCAGCGGCGGAGTTTGCGCAACTCGGTGAGATGGCGCGGCGGCATGGCGTTCTGCCCGCTGTGGTCATGAACGCGGCGCGTTGGACACGCCATGATTTGACCGCGGCGCGCAAGTTGCTGGTTAGCCTGACAGGTTTTTCGATGATGTTGCGGTTGCGGCTTCCGCCGGTTTTGCAGGCGTTGCGGGAACAGGGTGTTCAGGCCGTCGTGCTGCGCGGGCCGGAGTTTGCGGATCGCCTCTATCCACGACCAGAATTACGGCTTTTTACGGACCTGGACATTCTTGTTCCGCGCACGGCTCTGCCCTCGGTCGGCGATGCAATGAGCCGGCTTGGTTATCGCCTCCAAAATCTGCCCCACCTCAAACACCATGCTCCCTACGGCGAACAACTGTGGAAACACCCCGACCACGGTCAGGAACAGGTCGAGATTCATTGGAATCTCGTCAACTCCCCCGCCCTTCAACGCGGCGTCTCCGTGGAGATTCACGACCTGCAATTCGATCGCGACGGGAAATTGACTCCTGCCTCGTTGTTGCTGATCGCAGCGGTACACGGCGCCACCAGTCACGGTTTCGATCGTCTGCAAATCCTCTGTGATATTCGGCAGATTGCCCGGCAAACGGTGGATGAAGATTATCTGGTGGATGTCGGGCGCCGCACCGGCAGCGCCGTCGCCGTGGCTACCGGGCTGCGGTTGGCGGAAGAAACGTTTCAGGACGAACCATGCCGCCGCCTGCGACGGCGTGTGGGCGGCGAAAAGTGGTGCGGGCTTTTGACGCCTCGCGTGGTATTGCGATCCGACCGTCCCATCCCCAAACTCCGACGGCAACTCTTTCGGCAACTCCTGAAAAGGCGATGAAAGTCTTGCTGGTCCAACCACTCCCGCCACGCCAATACTGGCCGCGCGGTCTTTTTCGCATGATGCATATCCCGACCGGTCTGGCCTATACATCGCAGCCGCCTTGCAACGAGCCGGCCATGACGTCCGTGTCCACATTCGGGAAGAACAATTCTTCAAACACCAGCAGGACTGGGAAAAGACCGATGCGGCGCTGGCGAACCTGCTTCGCGCTTTTCTGCCCGACATGGTCGGATTCTCCGTGTTGACCCCTTTCGTCCTTGAAACGGCCCGACTCGCGGCACTGGTCAAAGAACTTTGCGGGCCCGACACCCTCATCGTTGCTGGCGGTGTTCACCCAACCGCGCTCGGACGCGAGATGCTGGAAACGATTCCCGAACTCGACATCGTGGTCGTCGGCGAAGGTGAAGAGACAATGGTGGAACTCGCCGCCCGCAAACCGTTCGCCGCCATCGCCGGCATTCTCTACCGGCAAGGTAATCTGTGCCTGCCGACGCCACCGCGTCCACCGGTGCGTGATCTCGATCAACTGGCGCCGATCGCCTATGAGCTTTTCGACATGGCCTACTACACCGCGCCCAGTCCCTGGTTGATCCGATGGCTGGAACTGCCGGCCCTCAATCTGCGCACTTCGCGAGGATGCACCCACCGATGCCGGTTTTGCGCCGGTCATCGCGTGGGCAGCCTCCGCGTGCGGTTTCATTCGGTGGATTTCGTGGTCGAACAAATGCAAATGGCTCTCGAACGCTTCCACGTACGCGGCATCCATTTCGAAGACGATACTCTCGGCGCCGACCCCCATCGGCTCGTCTCGCTTTGCGAAGCCATCCGCCGCAAAGGGCTGGAGAAACATCTCTGCTGGGATGGTTGTCTGCGGGTCAATCAAGCTGCCCCGGAGTTGCTGGCGGAAATGAAAGCAGCCGGTTGCATTCAGGTCGAGTATGGATTCGAAAGCGCCTCCGACGAAGCATTGCGTCGCCTCGGCAAGGGCGCCACCGCCGAAATGAACCGACGCACCGTGGAACTGACCCGCCAAGCGGGACTGCGGATTTACGCTGACATCATGATCGGGCTGCCCGGCGAGACGCGGGCGGACATCGAGTCCACCTGCGAGTTCTTGCGATGGGCCAAACCCGAAGTGGTCAGTTTCGCCGTGCTCGGCGTGTTGCCGGGGGCGGCGCTGTTTGAAGCGCTGACGGAAAACGCGCGTCGTTCATTGGACTACGGCGCGTTAGCATATTTCTCCGAGCCGCACGGGCCAAATTTGACGGCCATGAGCGATGCGGAGTTCGCGCGAACCGTTCGCCGCTGCAGCCGCTACTTTATCCAACCCTGGGTCCAACGGCAATTGCTGCGTGACGCGGCCGCAGAAAACGTTGCCGCACGGCGGCGCATCCGTCGTCACTTGCGTCATTTCCTCTGGCACCACCCGATTCACTACCTGCGCTTGCCGCGCTGATCCCCGCCTGTCAAAATGCGTCCGATAAACGCATGATTTCCTTGCGACAGCCCATCCCCCAGGACCAGGCCTATCACGCCTTCGCGGACACAAGGGTTTGGCTCCGCACACCAAACGCCGCAAATGTGATCTCCAGCTTTCTTTTTGTTGTGCTTGGTCTCGCGGGGCTTTTCTGGCTGGCTCGACGCTCTTTACCGCAACGCTGGATGTGGATGACGTTTTTCGGCGGCGTGGCGCTGGTCGGATGCGGCTCGGCCTACTATCATCTGAATCCGTGTGATGCGACACTGTTTTGGGATCGGTTGCCGATGGCGATGGCCTTCATGTCGTTTTTCGCCGCGGTGATTGCGGAGCGCGTCAATGAGCGCGTGGCAAGGTGGTTGTTCGTGCCGCTGATTGCCTGTGGAATTGGAAGCGTTCTTTACTGGCGGAATGCAGATGACCTGCGGTGGTATGGTGTGGTACAATACGACCCGATGCTGGCACTCCCGATCCTGCTGCTGTCAGGGCGGTCGCGTTACCTGCGGACGAGCGATCTGTGGATCGTGGTTGGCAGCTACGTGATGGCCAAATTGTTCGAGCAGATGGATGTCTCTCTCTTGAACCGCCTGGGTGTCAGCGGGCACACGTTGAAACATGTGGCGGCAGCAGCCGGTTGCGGCTGGCTGTTGTGGGCGCTGGGGAGAAAACGATGAACAAACAAGCATTGCGGTGGTTGTATGCAGAACTACCAACGTTGGTCAGTGCTGGAGTGGTGCCGCCGGAGGTGGCAGAACGGATTCGGAAACACTACGGCGACGTTGAAGCGCGTGAGATCGGGCGGCGCTGGTTGATTGTGCTGTTTGCGATCATCGGGGCGGCGCTCATTGGCGGCGGGATCATTTTGTTGTTGGCGCACAACTGGGAAGAGCTGTCGCGTCCGGTGCGCGCCGCCATCTCGTTGACGCCCCTGCTGCTCTCCCAGGCGCTGGCGGCGTGGGTGTTGTGGAAGCACTCCGACAACACAGCATGGCGCGAAGGTGTGGGGACGTCGTGGACACTAGCCATCGGCATCGCCATCGCGTTGATTGCGCAGACGTACAATTTGGGAGGGACGTTCCCTGATTTCATGCTCGCATGGACCATGTTGGCGTTGCCGGTGGCATATTTGTTGCGGGCGACCTTGCCCGCCTTGTTGTACCTGATTGGCGCGACCATTTGGAGCGGGTCCGTGTTGAACGAGGGATCGAAGTCGCTCTGGTTCTGGCCGATGGTGGCGTTGGCGTTGCCGTACCTGTGGGTGACGGCGCGGGAAAACCGTTACCATCCGCAACCGCTGCTGGTCTGCTGGGTATTGAGCATTGTCGGAGCCATCGGGGCGGGATTTGGCGCGCATCGGTTCCTGGATGAGTTTTCGTGGTGGATCGTCTTGTATGGGGGGCTGTTTGCGACCTGGTGGCTGGTGGGCGTGCGTTGGTTCGGCGAGGCGACAAGCATCTGGCAGCGTCCCTTCCAAATTGTCGGGGGACTGGGGTTGTGGGTGTTGTCGTTGGTGTTGACGTTTTCGGACCCGTGGGGCGACGTCGCGCGGTATGTATGGTGGGGCGATTTGCAGGGCAACCCAGCGGAGTGGATCACAGCAATGGTGTGGCCGGTCGCCGCGATTGTGCTCTGGGTGGCGGCGTGGCGGCGATGTGAACCCGTTGAACTTCTGCTTGGCGCAATGCCCGTGTTGGCAGCCATCGGACAGACAATGGCCTTTCACAACATGGAAGTAGCGGCGGCGGTGTTGTTCAACGTGTATGTGCTGGCGGTGGCGGTCGGGTTGATTGCCATCGGCGTGAAAGCGCAACGACTCGGCATCATCAACGCGGGGATGCTGTTGTTGTCGGCGTTGATTTTGTGCCGGTTTTTCGATGCCGACCTCGGATTTGTGGCGCGTGGCATCGCGTTCATCCTGATTGGAATCGGTTTTCTTGTCACCAACCTCGTCTTGATACGGCGGAAAGGAGCGGCTCAATGAAATCGTCCCGAATCGTGCTGTCGTTGTTTGTCGTGGTGGCGCTGGCGCAATTGGCGGTTGCCACCAACCAACTCTGGCGGTCGGAATGGACGTTGCGAATGGGCAAACGCTATAAGTTTCGCACCGCCCCAGTCGATCCCTACGATGCCTTCCGTGGGCGCTACGTGGCATTGGCGTTCGAGGAGCATGAAGCGCCATGGAAAGGCGAATCGCGAATGCGGTACGGAGACACTGCCTTTGCCGTGCTTCGGGAGGATGCAGAGGGGTTTGCGCGGGTATCGTATCTGACGGCGATGCGACCGGACAATGGCGATTATCTGCGAGTGAAAGTGGGCTACAGCGGCAAGTCGAACCTCGTGAGCTACACCTTCTTGTTTGACCGATTCTACATGGAGGAACGCAAAGCGCCGAAAGCCGAACAAGCGTATCGGGAGAACAGTCGCAATACGTATGCGCTCGTGCGCGTGCGCAATGGCATCGGGGTGATCGAAGACCTGTTTGTCGGCGACAAACCGATACGGGAGTTCGCAGTCAGCGCGCGCCCGCCTTCGCCATGACATGGCGGATGGCGGCGAAGACTTTTTCTTCCACAGTTTCGGCAAACGGACCGGGCTGGCCGTAATAGACCATGCTTCTGTCCACTTCGTAGCCGCCTTCACGGAGGACACGCAACGACGGGATGTAACACATCACGTCGTTGGCGTAACCGATGACCATCAGGTTCTCATTTGGAAACTCGCGTTTGGCGCGCAACTGATAATCCACCACGACCTCGCCGCCCAATGCCAGCAGCGTCAGGTCGTTCCCGAATCGAATGACCTGCACAGGGTATGACACCTGCCGGATCGGACGGCCTTTGTCATAGGCTTCCAACATCAACTTCGCCCGGCGTTGCAGGAACTTGTTGAAGCTCTTGAGATCGCTCGCTTTTTTCAGCTCGTCCTCGAACGTCTGCCGCGTGTGCGGCGCAAAATCCAGGTAAATCATCTGGGCGACCGTGCGGATCGGTCCGCGCACGCTGCGCAGTCCAGCGTCGAGCACGCGATGGACCTCGGTGGCCAGCGCGTGACCGTGTTGGACGGCCAGCTCGAGCGAGCCGCGCGGATTCGGATTCTGGTCGGCGCCGCAGAGGATGGTGAACATGGCTGCCGCGCCGGGATACAGCGCCTCCAGTTCAGCCTCCGCTTGACCGGCGTAGTCGCCGTGGATCCGATAGAAGTCGGCAGGGTCTTTCCCTTGGGTGCTGATGGTGGTGCAATGGCAAGCATAACCAAAGAACACGGCGCGCAGTTTACCGCCGGGCGAAGTGACTTTCAGCACCGGAACGTCGTGATCCACGGGGCCATCAGGGTTGACACCGAGTGAGATCGTCCCGTTGGGGTTGCGTTGGCGACGATTGATGGCGAACCCGACCGAGCCGTGACCGGTGAGGAGTTCCGCCGGCGACAAATCAGCCAGCGCATCGCCGATGACCTTCACAAGGTTATCGGTCAACTGTGCGGTGTATTCCATCACGCGCTTCTGGTCGTCGCACGTGAAGTCGAACATCACGTTCAGATTCATCCCGACGACCGGGCCGCTGTGGGTGTGCGAAGAGCACAGGAGCACGTCGGCACAGTCGAGCTTGAACTGTTTCTTTGCCCGCGCGAACACCTCGTCGGAGACGGAATGATGCAGGCCGATCAAATCGGTGGTGACAATGACGACGCGATGGCCTTTTGCGTCGCGCACGGCGAGGGCGCGTGCCCAGAGGTCTTGGAGGACACCAATGGATTGGTTGGTGCGCGCGCCATAGCCGGACATCCAGAACGGCGTCGGCGGCGTGATCTTGACCTTGGCGACGCCGGCGTGGAAGTCGGCGGCGAACAATGGGGCCGATACGACGAATAGGATGAATGCGAACTTCGTCACGGTCTGAACGGGCCTTTGACACAGAACAGGTCGGCGCGGACGCGCGTCTTGTCGGGCACGCGACCGAGCGAATAGACGCTGCCGTCTTTGCCGATGGCGATGGAGTTGACGTAGAGCGGCGGCTCGCCGTTGGGGTAGAAGATGGCACCCTGATCTTTGTAGCGGTTGGTGGGAATGTGGTAGGTCACCAGATGCAGGTTCTCCAATCCTTTGGCGGCGCCCATGGCGATGCGGTCTTTGCCTTTGAGTCGTTTGCCGTTGATGTAGATGGGACCGCCCGTGAGGTAGTAGATGGTGTCGCCGTCCGGCCCCAAGGTAAAGCCGAGATAGCCGTAGCTGAACTGGTCGAACATCCCGCTGCGTTTGGACGGCTCGGAGGTGATGCGCTCCAGCACAATGATGCGTTTGGTGCGCGGATCGAATTGGAACAGGTAGCCGGAATTGCCGTGTACCCCGTAAATCATTTTGTCTTTCGGACGGTAGAAGGTTTGCCGCCAGTTGTAGCCCATGTGACCGGGCGAGGTGGGATCGTATTGTCCGAAGTAATCTTTCCTCATGTCTTCGTCCTCGATCTTCACAATGCTGTCGGTGTCCGCCCGATATTGCAGAATATCGCCCTCGGAGGTGGTGAAGTACGCCGAGCCATCTTCCGGGTCCACCGCGATCGAGCGACAAATGGTGCGGTATTTTTCGCCCTTGGCGTTCTCGCCCTCGGCGCATTGCTTGCCAAAGTTTTTCAGGTTCCGAGTGGCGAGATCGAACCGGAAAAATTGTCCTCGCGGCCAGGTCAGGCAAAAGATTCGACCCCGCTTGGTGTCCATGTTGGTCGTCAAGATGCCTTCTCCATCCGGCGCAATGGCGAGGTCTTCAAACTTGCCGGTTTTGATGTCGTAGGAGAGGATGTGGCCGCCAGGATAGGGTTTCCAACCTTTCGGCGGGATTCCCATCGTCTCCATGCCGTCCACGATGCTGTAGTAACCGATGTGCGTGGAGAAATAGAGTTTGCCATTGGCCTCGACGAAGTTCACGTGACTTTTCCCCTGCACGATGGTGTTTTTACCCTTCTCGCCGCAGATTTCCGTCAGGTCGGCCAGGCAGGTGACTTTGTCGGTCTTCGGGTCGTAGACGAACATTCGTCCGCTGACGTCGTGCGGTTCGGTGCTGAGCACGTAGTAGATTTTTCCGTCGCTACCCGTACCCATGCCGTTGTAGGTGTCGTGGCCTTCGGGGAAGTTGGAATTGATGATGCGCGCCGTGAGCTTGCGGGCCGGCAGGAACGGGTCGCGCTCTGCCGCCATCGTCAGACTGGCGAACGCCAGCAACAATCCCATAGTGATCTGCAGCTGTTTCATAGGTCAGCGTCTCCTTCTTTGCACGTGGTTGAGTTCTTCTACATTGGCCGTTTCAAATCTCCCAGCCTTTTCGGACGGGACATCGGATCCAGCGATCCAGGTCCGCCGCATTCGGGCATCGCAGGGCGGCCGCATCCCACTCGATCCTCCGTCCCGCGCCGGCGATGTAGGCCAGCGCCCCCAGCAAGACGATTTCGGTCAGACGCGCCGCGTAACTGAAGGGCGAGCAGGGTTGTGTTCCGCTGCGGCAGGCCGCGAGAAAATCGTCGGCATGACTTCCTTTGATCCGCGGTATCTGCACGGCGGGAATCGGCGTGGCGCGATGTTGTTTTTCGGGGATGATTCGGACGCTGCTGCAGGTGGTGTCGCTCCAGAGAATCGCTTTCTCGCCGACATACAGCGCCCCGTTGTCGCCGAGATTGATTTTGTAGCGTCTTTCCAGTTCTTCGACCAAGGGCGGCAGATTTTGGATGGGGCGCGGCACGTAGCCGAGGGTGTTTTCGGAAGTGTCGCGCAGGCTTTTGTCGCTTTTTTTCTTGCCGTCATACCAATAGAGTTTCAGCGGCGGCATGTCGCCTCGCGCAGGAAAGTCCCAGCGGATGCGCGCGCCGAGCGGATAGCGTTCCTCGCTGCCGCCCCAGAGTTCCTCGGCCTCCACCGCGGTGGGCTTGTCCAAGTGGAGCGCCCAGACGGCGCCATCGAGGATGTGACAGCCCATGTTTCCGAGCGAACCGTTGCCGAAGTCATACCAGCCGTGCCACTTGTGCGGATGCAACAACTTGTGGTAGTCCCGATATGGCGCTGGTCCGATCCACTCTTCCCAGTGCAAGCCCGGCGGCACCGGCTCGGTGGGCGGACGCGGACCGATACCGCCGTTGCAACGATTGCTCCAGGTATGCACTTCGGTGACTTTTCCGAGCGCGCCGGCCCAGATGTATTCACACACGCGACGAATCCCTTCGGAAGAATGTCCCTGATTGCCCATTTGCGTGGCGACCTTGTATTTGGCTGCAGCCTCCGCCATGCGCCGTGCCTGCGCGATGTCGTGACAGAGCGGTTTCTCGCAATAGACGTGTTTCCCAAGCTGCATCGCGATCAATGCCGCCGTCGCGTGGTGGTGATTCGGCGTGGCAATGAACACCGCGTCAATCCCCTTGCCCATCTTCTCGAACATCCTGCGATAGTCGGTAAACTTGGCGACACGCGCAAAGTCCACCCCGCGCGCGCGCTTCTCGTCGCCGGCCGGCCGCTGGGCTTTCGGCGGTCGGGCCACCAGTCGCAAACGATTCTCATCGCAGTCCACAATCGCTACCAGCCGTTCCTCCGCCGCGGCCGGAATGTGGAACGTCGCACCGCGCTCCCCACAGCCAATGACCGCCACGGCCAGCTTGGAGCCGGGCGACCGTTCGGAGAGAACGGCCGGCGCTGGCCACAAGCGAGAACAGGCACCTGCAGTCGCCCCCGCGATTGCCGTTTTCAGAAATTGACGTCGGTTCATGCCAATCTTCCTTTCCTTTCTGTTACACGGCGTAATGTTTGGCGACTTTGCGAACCGCCTCGGCAACGCCGAGGATATAGTCTTCCGTCATGCCTTCGTGAATGGTGAAGCGAATACCGTTTTCGAGGATGGCTTCGACTTCGGGCAAATGCACCTTGCTGTAGTCCATGTCGGTCAACCCCAACTCACGCACCGGCCAGCGACCGGCGAAGAAACCGTGGTTCTGAAAGACCGGCTCGCGGTACAGCGGAACCTTGATGTAGCCCGCGCTGCACTGCACGCCTTCGGCCACAAGCGCCTTGACCAAGCCCTCGCGGTTGCAGCGGAACGCTTTCGGCTCAAACCGCATGAAGTAAAACCAATACACACAGCGATCTTCGGGGTGAACCTGATGCGGCAGGATACCGGGAATGTCTCGGATCTTCTCCGTGAGCAAATTGCCGAGCCGCGCGCGTTTGCTGGCGACCCCTTCGAGCCGTTGCAGTTGCGCGGCGAACACGGCGGCCGTCGGTTCGTTCATGCGGTAGTTGGTGGCAAACATGCGGAATCCGCCGCCGCCCAGCCGGTCGGCGCCTTTGTCGCCACAGCGCTGCAACAGCGGCCCAAACCGCTCGTCGCCGGAGGCCACGATACCGCCGTCGCCGGTGGTGATGTGCTTGGTTTGCTGCAACGACCAGCAGGCGATGTGGCCAACGGTGCCGATCGGTTTTCCACGGTATTTGGCGCCCCACGCCTGGCAAGCGTCTTCGATCAGAACCAGTTTGTGTTTGTCGGCAATCGCCTTCAGCGCATACATGTCGCACGGATTGCCGCACAAGTGCACGGCGATAATGGCCTTGGTCTTTTGGGTGATCCGACGCTCCACATCAGCGGGGTCGAGGTTGTAGGTGCACCGACCGAGGTCGGCAAACACCGGCACAGCCATTTGGTAGATGACGCCAATCACCGTGCCGATGTCGGTGATGGGCGAGGTGATGACTTCGTCACCCGGCCCTATGCCGGCGGCGTTGACGGCAATGTGGATGGCTGCCGTGCCGGAGGTGCAGGTGTGCGCCCATTTGAACGGATAGATTTTCTTGAATCGCTCCAGCGCAAGTTCCGTCTGCGGCCCTTTCCAATAAAACAACGTGTCCTGCTCCAGCATGGCCTTGAGTCGCTCCAACTCCGGCTCGCCCCAACGACGAACCGACTTGGGAGCGACCTTGACCGCCTTCGGGCCGCCGTGCAGCGCCAGCTTCGAGGCGTCGGACGATGCGGCCATCGAAGGGATGGCGCTGGCCAACAGGGCTGCTGATGAGGCGGCGAGAAATTCACGACGTGATTGAGTGTGATTCATCGCAACTCCTTTCAACTTGTGATTGTTGCGAGCAGCCGCTGCGCGTTGGCGCAGCGAACGGCGCGCAGTTGTTCTTCGGTCAACGGAGATTCTTTCAGTTTCAACAGCGCGGACTCAAAGTAAAACATCGGCGCATAGGAGCCAAACAGCACGCGCTCCGCCGGCGCTTCGGCAAGCCATTTGCCGACGCCGCCTACTCCTTCAAGCATCGCGATGTCCATGGAGACGTTGCCGCTGTTCAGCAAATCCAGTGGGGGAGATTTGACGTTGAGAAGTTGCAACCGCAGCCCTGGCGTCTCCTTCAGAACACTGCCCAGCGGCTTCAGATTCGGCGGCTCGACTTGCAACAGGGGATGCATCATCCGCCGATCCTCCATCACATGGACCACTTGAACGATGAGTCCGCGGCGACCTGCCAACCTCAGCAATTTCACGAAATCGGCGTCGTCCAGCGGGTAACCGTGGTAGTTGGGATGCAATCGGATGCCGGGCATCCGATATTGCTCAACGCAACGACGCAGGTCCTCTTCCCAATCCGGCAATTTCGGGTTGACCGTGCCGAACGGCACCAGCAGACCGCTGCCGTGTCGGCGACATTCCTCGGCGAGCCGGGCATTGACCGATGCGATGTCGCGGTGCAACAAAGCATCGAAACTGCCTGCCCACGCCTGCGTCACGCCGTTGGCACGAAGCTTGGCGACGAGGCGGGCAGTCTCGTCACATGGCAAACGACGCAACGGCCAACGAGAGAGATAAACGTTGGTGTCAATCAGTTGGTCTTCGGCAGGTTTTGCGGTGGCCGCGTTGCGAAGCCAAACGGCTCCCGCAGCGGCCGCCGCGGTTTTCAGGAAGTCGCGCCGCGAGGCTTGGAGGCTCATACCTTGATTCCTTTCTCCCGCAAAATCGGCTGCAAGATCCGCTTCAGGTTACCAGCAAGGATGAGTCGTTTGGCCGAGTCAGGAATGTCGGCGCCGAGCACTTTGGCCAGTTGCGATGCGAAGCTGCGGCCGCCGGCGTCGCTACCGTAGAGGACGCGGTCGGCGCCGAGTTTGCGCACGGCCATCTCGGTGAACCCGGCGGTCGGATCGCCTCCGTTGATGTCGGCGTAAATGTTTGGGTGCGGCCGGATGGCGCAGATGCCACGTTCCCAGTCGCCGCCGGTGTGAATGCAACTGAACGTGGCTTGCGGATGTCGCGCGGCCAGCTCAGCGAGGTCCATCGGCGTGGACTCGCCGGGCAGGTTTCCCGTGATTTTGATCCAACAATGTTGGGTGATCACGGCTTTCAGTTCCGCCGCACGCGCGACAATCGGGTCGAGTCGTGGATCGTTGCAGCGCAACGCCACCCAGAGCTTGACGCCGACCATCGGCCCGTCGCGGACGCAACGGTTCAGTTCGTCGAGGCTGGCCTGCGTATGCTTCGGGTTGAGATAAACAAAACCGAAGGCGCGGTCGGGGAAAGCCCGGATGGCGCGCAACACCTCGTCGTTGCTCTGTCGCACGAACTCCGGGGTTGGGTCGTAATTCCACTTCATGCCCATCATCACGCAGAGCCGAGCGATGCCGAGCCGGTCGGCGTATTTGAGAAGTTGACCGAGCCTCTCTTCGGGCGTGGTGCCCGACACTCCGGAGAGGTGAGCATGCACATCCCAAATTTCGAAGCTCATGAGCGTGTTGTGGTCGGTCTCAGGCGAGCTTGGCGCGTTTGGCCCAGACTTTCTCGAAGGCTTTGACGTATTGGTCAATGAGGTCTGGCGCTTCGCCATAGACCAGTGGCACGAAGATGTGGTTGGCGTTGACGTATTCGCAGCCGGGCATTTTTTCGGGAATCTTCGGCGGATGATGCCACCACTTCGGCTCGGAGTAGATCTTTAGTGTGTGCTGTTGCGGATAATCCCAGTAGCTGGCATTCAGCCCTTCGGCACGCAACGCCTTGACCAGCGCATCGCGCTTGCAACCGGCCTTCTGGAAGTCAATCATCAGCATGTTGGCGTGATAATAGACGCGTTTCTGGTCGGGTCGGCAGCGCGGCTCGGTCACGCACGGTAACTGAGTGAGCCGGTCGTTCATCGCGCGAACGTTCTTCTCCACCAGTGCGTTCATGGCGTCCAGCCCTTTCAACTGCATCCGCGCCACGGCAGCGGCAAACGGGTGCATCCGATATTTCTGGCCGAAGCCCGTGCCCTCGTAGGCGCGCACGGGACTGTCCTTGGGAAACTTAACCGGATCCTCATAGTGACCGAAGGCGGCGGCACGCTCGTAGTATTCGCGGGTCTGGTACATTCCCATGCCGCCTTCGACTGCCGGCATTACCTTAGAGGTCTGGAAGCTGTAGATTCCCATTTGCCCCCATGTGCCCATCTTCTTGCCTTTCATTTCCGCGCCGTGCGCGTGTGCGGCGTCCTCCAGCGTGACCAGTCCCTTTTCCTTTGCCCAATCGCAGATGCGATCCATCTCGCAGGGCAACCCCCAGGAGTGCATGGCTTCGACGGCGACGGTGCGCCGAGTTAATTTGCGTTTGGCATCTTCCAGATCGAAGCAGGCCGTCTTCGGATCAATGTCAACGAAGATAGGCACCAGATTGGAGAAACGCAGAGCGAGGCAGGCGGAGAAAAACGTGTAGGTCGGCACCATCACCTCGCTGCCGGGCGGCACATCCCAGGACAGAGCGAAATACATGCTGGTCAACGCGCTGGAGCCGTTCATGTGCGCCTTCACGAAAGGCGCCTTCGTATATTCCTGCCATTCCTTCTCAAAGAGCGGCAACTCCTGATAGAACTGATTGTTCTCGATCAACTCGTGGAGCCGGTTTTTCTCGGCGGCGCCGTATCGCGGCCATCGCGTCAGCGCCCGGATCCGTTCGGGAGGAATCGTCACTGCCTTCGGACCGCCCTCGACGGCCAGCGTCTCCCGCGAGGCCAACTGCGATGCGGCCAACCCAGCCACAACCGCGCTGCTGGTTTTCAGAAATGTCCGACGTGTGATGCCCAACTCGTTGTTCATGGTCATGCTCCTTTCGTCCACGAACAGACGAATACCACCGTTCCCGCTGAAACGTGTCGCAATGATTACGGCAGCCGTCGCAATTGTTACGGATGCGTTTCGTGCCGCAGCGCGGAGCGGTAGCGCTGCGGCGTCGTGCCGGTCACCTGCCGGAAAACGCGGTGGAACTGCGAGCGGGTGCCAAACCCGACTTCGCTGGCGATTTCGACCACCGTCTTTTCCGAGTGCGCCAGCAGTTGACAGGCGCGATGAACGCGCCGCTGCGAAATCCATTGACAAGGACTGAGTCCGGTGGCGCGCCGAAACAAGACGCTGAGTTGCGTACTGCTGTAACCACTGCGCCGCACCAGCTCCGACAGCGTCCAACGATTGGCCAGGTCCGCTTCCACGATGGCGGCCAGCCGATCCACCGTGCGTCGCGCCGAGCTGTCGGGCGGCGCCGCACCGGCGGCCCGATCGCGTTCGCTGCGAGCCAGTTCCAGAAGCAGTTGCGCCAGCAAAGCGGCGCACATGGAGTGTTTCGCCGGCTGGGCAGCAAACGTTTCCTGTTGGAGCCGATCCAACAAATATTCCACCGCAGTTCGTCGCCAGGACACCACATGCGTGCGGGCGGGAATACGAATGCCTTCGATCTCCAAGCCGACCATGCGCCCGCAACGAATGTTGATACTCATCGAACGCAAAAAGGAACGGCGAAAAATGGTCACGAACCGCTCGCCGCGCCATCCAAGACAAATGTGCGGCATGTCCGGTCGGATGACCAACAGGTCTCCCACCTGGAGCTGGAAATCGTCCGCGCCGACTCGATAATCCGCTGTCCCACCGGCCAGGTAACAGAGTTCCCAATCCTCCTCGGTATGCACATGGAATCGGGCGGCTTTGCCAATCCAGCCCGTGTAAGCCACCACCGGCACAGTCGGATCCGGATACAGGATCGGCGCGCGCTCAAAACACCCAACGTTGGCCGCCGCTTTCGCCATCAAGGGCAACTATACCACAAACAACTCAGTTCTTCGACGGCTCGCTGAGCAGCCGGCGAATGGCTGCTTTGAGAATCGCTTCGCCACCGGGCGCGAGGTTGGTGGCTGTCGGCTCGTAGCCGCCTTCGCGGAAGGCTTCGTCGGTGCAAATATAGGCCGAGCCGCCGTCTCCGTACCCGGCAACCGCCACGAAGTCCTTTGGCTTGCAGCGTTGGGCAAACTTCTGAAAGTCCAACATTGGTTCGCCTGGCAAGTGAACAATGGAAATGCCGCCGATCTGAAGTGAACTGACCGCGAACGGACGTTTCGCGCGCTCGATGGAGGCCAATCGCATCGCGCCGCGATAGATGCGCAGGCTCGGCGCAGCTCTCGGATCGTTCAGCCAACGACGCGATTGCTCGACAAACTCCGTGTCGGTCCGGATCGGCAACAGCACCTCCTCGCTTCGCCACAGCAGTTTTTGCACAGGCGCAAATCGCGTCGCCGCAATGGCTGCCTTCATGCCTTCTCGGAGCCGATCGGCCAGACCGTTGCGCGCTTCGGGAGTCGTGTCGTTGTACTTGCCCACGGTGACATTGCCGGCGCAACCCGTGAAATACAACTGAACGATGCCTTCCTCCTGTTCGAGTTGTTCGCGCGCCAGACCGACAAAGTCCGCCGTCGCATCACCCGTGCAGGAGATCGTTTGCGGATGCGTGGCGTAATAGTGAAGCCGCACCAGCACGGTGTCGCCCCGCGCAAACGTGATGGTCTTGATCATCGGATCAATGTCGCCTTCGGGCATTTCGGCCAGGTTCGGATGTTTCGCGCCCTCGCTGCCACGGGCGATGATCTGGCCGTCGGGTCCTTTCAGGCGTCGTTCGGAAGCCACACGCTGCACGGGCGCCTGACCGCCCCCCACCCTGTCAAACGGTTCCATGTAGCGGGCCGCCTGCTGAACGGCGCGGCTCAAACGTGTGTTCAAATCGCTCAGATATTTCGCGCTGAGGTGCGGTCGCGGATTCGGAGCAGCGTCCAGCAAACGGAAGGCGCCTGCGTCGGCCCACGGGGCATCGTGTTGGTGCACGGTGTGAACGGCCACGCGAGACGGATCGGTTCTTGCAGCGCGCGCAATGAGTTCGCGGAATGCCCATTCCGATTCGTTGCCAATGATGCACCAGTCGAAGGCCACCAGCACATATCGCTCCCCGTGGTCGTCCAGCACAATCCCTTTGGCGAGCAGTGGTGTTTCGATTCGTTCCAGCGGCACGTCCCAAACCATTGGCTCGCCCAGCGGCGGCGTGGCATCGCAACGAAACACGGAAATCCGCAGCCCTTCCGCCCATGCGACGGAACCGACCAGCGCCAGCGTCCATGTCAGAACGCGCCGCAACATTACGCTTTCGCCAACTCGGCGCTGTACTTCTGAATCTTGGAGACGGCCTCGACGATTTGGTCCATGTCGCTGCGCTTGGCCAGAAGCATGCGCTGACCGAACGCGAACATGGTCTCGCAGGCTTGTTTGTTGCCCTTTAATTCCTTGAAGCTGTCACGATAGGCTTTGAGCCGTTTGGCGGGCCAGAGACGCTTGTAGCCGCGCGAGTTGATTGCTTCATCCAACAGGCCGTCGTAGTACTGTTCCCGATACGGGCTGCTGCACGGCACTCCCTCCGCCTGGAGGGCTTTCATGAACTTGTCGCGCGACAGGCCGTTGAATGGCGCCGCATCGTAAAGGAACGCGCAGAGATGCCAGACCGCCTTGCTGTTGTCCGGCAAACGAACGGGCGTGATACCGGGGATTTTACCAAGATGGGCTCGCAGATAATCCGCGTTGCCCTGACGGATCGCGGTCTCCTGTTTCAGTTTTTCGATTTGCAGGAGCAAAAGCTGGGCTTGGAACTGTGTCATCCGGTAATTCATGCCGCGGGTAACAAATCCCGATCCAATCGCGTCGGTGTCACGAACCGCTCGACCGCAGTTGTGATAGGAGTTGCATTTGTCTATCAACTCCTCGCTCATGCTGGTGATCGCGCCACCTTCCCCGGAAGGGATGTGCTTGGATTCCTGAAAACTGAAGCAGCCAAGGTCGCCCAGCACGCCGCACTTGCGTCCTTTGTATTCGGCCAACCACGCCTGACACGCATCTTCAACAACCGCCAGCTTGTGTTTTTTGGCGATGGCGTTGATCGCATCCATCTCGCAGGGCATTCCGTAAATGTGCACCGGCATGATGGCCCGTGTCCGATCGGTGATCCGGCTCGCGATGGTTTTCGGATCCATCGTCAACGTCGCCGGATCCGTATCGGCGAAGACCGGCAGGGCGTCGCAAGCAAGGATGGAGTTGTATGTGGCGATGAACGTGTAGGGCGAGCAAATGACCTCATCGCCGGGACCGACATCCAAGACGCGCAAGCTGGTGATCAGCGAGGTGGTGCCGCTGGCCATCGCAAGGCTTTTCTTGGCGCCGATGAGTTCCGACCAGACCCGTTCGAAGTCGCTCACCACAGTGCCCGAACGACGGAACCATTTGCAACTGCGGTACACCTCCAGAATTTTCGGTTCCCATTCCGACCGCCACTGCGGCCAGCCCGGCCAAGTGCCCGTGTGCGCTGGTTTCCCGCCCAGCAACGCCGGTTTCGCATCCGCGGCGCGCAGAATGCGGGGCGCAGCGGCACCGATGGCCGCAGTCGCGGCGACCAGTTTCAAAAAGTAACGACGATTCATAAGACCTCCTTCACGGTTTTCACACATTCATACCCTACCACAGCCAGCAACGTGTCGCACCAATTACGGCGAGCGTCGCGGTTGTTACGGCTTCGCTTGACGCTTTTCGACAGGGGGCGCGCTGGAACACTGCCCATGTAAGCCCCATGACGATAGCGCGTCAGCGGGTGACTTCGATGACAAACCACGGAGTCACAACCTGCCCAAGCGGAAGGGTCCAGCCGTCGGCGGTTGGCCTCAGCGCGAGAGGCTGTCCGAGCGGTTGACCGGCGCCATCGAGCGGTTGCGCGAGGACGCCACGCGCCGATTGCAACCCGCAAAGCGTGACCACTCCGACAACTGGCTCAATCCGCGATGGCGCACTACCCCACTTCTCCAGCGTCGTCCGTTTCTCATTCCAAACCATCCCCGTGTTGGCCACGCGCGCGCCGACGGTCAGCAGCAAACGCGCAGCGGAACTGATGGGATGGTTGTCGAGCGCGCCCAGAGTGACGGCGCAAAACGGCGTCTGCGGCTGCAGACGCAGATTCTTCGTGCGTCCGCCGCCGCGCCCCACAATCGCCTGGGAACGCGGCGTATCAATGATGACCAATCCTTTGCGCCATCTCAGTTCACCGGTGTCCGACACGAACTCCTCGCCGCTGATCGGGTCAAACCGGCCGGTGGCCGGACCATCGAAAGAAGCAACGCGCACGGCGTGCACCAACGGCAACGCCAGCGGAAAACCCGGTGTGAAATACGGCCTTTCGCTGCTGGGCAGGCGCAAGCTTTCGATGATCTGCTCGCGGCTATAGGTGCGTGTGACCGTCCGTTGCGCCGGACGAACGTCTCGCCGCAAGAACAGCAAGGCTCCCGCAGCAAGCTGGCTGATCTTGACCGGGTCATTCGCAAAATCAAAATGCGCCAGCGCCGTGCTTTGCATCGTGGTCACATCCTGATGCGCCAGCGTGTACCAGAAAATGCCGTCCCAATCCTGCAACGCACCGTAGGCGGCCAGAATCGGCACTCCTTCGGCGGCGGACTCCTGAGGGAACGGATGGTTAGCCTCGGAGACGGTAAACGGTTTGCCGGCAACCGGCGTGCGCGAGAGTTGAACCACGGTGGAGTGCAGAGGATCATCCACCATTGCGGTGTTGGGAATTCGGAAGCCGATGCGGCGCCCGGTTTGGGGGTCGGTCACGTAACTGGGATGTTGCCAGTAAACGTGCCCGTCCACCATATCCAGTTGCGCCAGCGAGACCACCGACGGATAGAACGAGTGGCTGTGGCCGTGATCACTGTTCCCCACAAGCAGCGCTTTCACGCCAAGCTCCTCACGAAGGAATCGCGCCATCTCGCGGAAATAGTCCCGCTCAATTTGCATATAAAACGCCGCTTCTAGCGCAAATCGTTTCGGGCTTGCCTTCGCAATCTCCTGCTTCCGCAACCGTTGTATCCTTCCCGGAACGGCGGGCTTCTCCGTACCAATTGTTTCACCGAAATCAGCCATTCGTTGGCTTGACAGCCATGCGTTGAACTTCTCGGTCAGGGCCGCCGCGTAACTGGGCGGGATGTCATGCCACGTGCCGCTCGCCTTTTTCGTTTGTGTGCCGTCAAGCCTGCCATCCAACCACGCTTCAATCAGGGAGTTTTCGTTCACGAATTCGACGATGGCGACAGCGGGTTCATCGGCATACGCGCGGCCCGTGTGCGGGTTGACGTGCGTAAGGAGTTGGCGCGCGTACTCGCGCTGGAGTTCGAGGAGCCGCTCGTCGAAATAGGTTGCGCCCTTGCCGATCCCCAGCAGCTCGTGGTCGCGGACCCCGTCGCCCGGTTTGTAGGTGCGATAAACGTTGAGGTTAAGATCGGAGTAGATGCCGCGTTGCTTCAACTCGAAGATGAACCGGTCGAGCCGTGCCAGCGCGTCGGGGTCCAGCGCTCGCGTGTCGTTGCGGTGGGCGTCAATCAACACCCCGATCTTGTCGAGGAAATGGAATCGAACGCAGTTGATGCCGAGCGCGGCCAGTCGCGTGGCGATGATCGGCGCGGCGTTGGTCGCAGGCAGGCCCGCCGCGCCGGTCACATTGATCCCCCAGATGCGAAACCGCGATCCGTCGCCGCGCACCAGGTGAGCGTTTTTGACGTGAATCCGGTCGGTGGCCGGCTTCAACAGAAAGGACACATCGGCGGGCGAACGGTCAGCTTTCTCCCACGGGACCGTGAACACCGGCCAACCGTCATCGGCACGTACCGTGCCAAGCACAAGCAAGAGGATCAGAAACGGTTTCATTTTGTGGCCACGTGAACGGGAAGCGGCTCTTTGCAAATGATGCGAAAGCCGACGTTGTGGATTTTCTGGTAGGGCCGATACAACAATCGGAAATCGGAGGTGCAGCGGGCGGGGCGGTCGCGCCACGAGCCGCCGCAAACCATTCTCTCGCCATCCGCTGTGGCGGTGCTTGTCCACTCGGCGGCGTTGCCGTGCATGTCGCACAGACCCCATGGGTTTGGCGCATACTTGCCGACCGGCTCGGTCACGAAACCGCCGTCGTTGAATCGCTCGTCTTGCGGGATCCAGTTGTCGTATTGGTTCGGGTTCTTGTGCGCGGCGGCCTTCCAGTCCTGGACGTAAGGGTTGCCCGAGAAATGCGCGAGCATTTTGTCGCCGAGGTTGGCGAACGGGGAAAAGTCCGTGTGAAAATCGCCGAACCAAAATGGCGTCGTGGTGCCGGCGCGACAAGCCCATTCCCATTCCGTTTCGGTCGGCAACGTCACGTGCCTGCCCGTTTTCTGCGCGAGCCATCGGCAATACGCCATGGCTTCGTTCCAAGAGACCCGCACGACGGGTTGCTGTGGCTGGTCGAGGTCGTAGCCCGTGACGCCGAACTGGTAGCCGTGGCGTTCCTCGGTGCCGCTGTTGTGGGCGGGATTGAATCGTCGAAATTGTTCGTTGGTGATTTCGCAACGGCTCATCCAGAAGCCCTGTTCGATCCTTTTGCCGTTGAATTCGCCGGGCGGAATCCAAACCATCGCAATGCCACAGTCGCTCATCGGTTCACTGACGTTGAACACGACCTTGTCGGCGATTCGGGACGGCGTCGTTCGTTCCCAGAGGATTTTGCGTTGAGCGTCCATGAGTTGGACCTTCGCGCTGGCGAGACGTTCCTGCAGACCGGTGCGCGGCCACAACACGATCCGCTCAATGACCGCTTCGTCGGGCAAATCCACTTCCCACCATTCGTTGGGGCCATTCATTGTGTGCGTGATCGAGCCGTCTTTCCACTGGCCGCTCGGATTCCCGTCAACGGCTCGATTGGCCCCGGCGCCGCCGTAGGTGCTGGACTGTCGCGCCGGTCGGCGCAGAGCGATATTTTGGTTTCCCGAAAAAACTTCCGCCTCGGCAATCTGCAACCAACGCGCTGGTCCCGCGCAGACGCGAAGGTATTTCGCGCGCACGGGCGCGGGTGGATGCTCCGGAGTCGTAGCGTCCAGAGCCAACCTCGCGCCGGTGCCCGGTGGGGCGGTTTGCAGTTGACGGCGCACGGCTTCAGCGGCGCCGAACGACCAGTTGGTGTTGGTGATGGGGCAGCGGTGATCGGCGACGGGAGCAGGCAGGACGGGCGTGGCATCGTACGGTGCAGCCTCCGGCATGAGTTCGGGGTCAACAATCGGGCCTTGTGGAGCGTATTTTTTGCGGCATTCGATGAGTCGCCGGTTCATGGCGAACAGGTGATTGGTGTTGATGCCGGGAATGTCGCTCCAGCGACCGTAAAACGGCGCATTCAAGTCAACCCACGTGACAAGCCGGTCCCACGATTCGGCGTCGAGCTTGACGCCGTGATGACCGCTGCGGAGCCGCTGACCCAGCTCGGTGGTGCTGAAATGAAACTCCATCGGCACGAACATCGGACGGTCGCTCTCGATGCCGGGACGACGAACGTATCGTTGCAATTGCCAGTAAGACTGTGTGAACTTGCCGCCTCCACGCCAGTGGCCGGCCATTTGGGTGCTCCAATGGGTCAACGGGCGGCCGCCACGGAGGTCGAGTGTGTGTGTTTCGTTGTGACAACCGACGCAATACTTATCGAGCACGGGCTGGACTTCGCGCACGAAACCGAATCCGCGCGGCGGACCATACCACGGTTTGATCTCGTCGGGCGGCTCGCGCGAGGCGTGACTGGCGCGCGTCAGAGGCGCCGTGCTCATGTCCTCGTGGCAACCGACGCAGGAGACGGTCTCGCCGGGCATGGCGGTGATCCACGTGCGCATGAGCTGAAGCGCCTGATTCTTGTCGTCCAGCGGCTGAAACATCACGGGCGTGTTGGCCGGCAGCTTGAAGCGGGCAGAACCGTCCTCGCGCACGGGCACGGTGCCGAGCACGCGCCGAATGTCCCACGGGCCGTCGGCGCCGAGGGTACCGTAGAGACCGCCCATGCCGCGTCGGGAGAAAACATACTCCACAATCCGCAACGATTTGACCGTGCCGCGCGGGATACCAGCCAGACCCGGCCCTTGGTAGATGTCGTGGATATGAACGAGGGCGTCGTTCTTGGTCAGGTCCACGCGCGGCGCAATCGCCGGCGGCATGGGAGTTGGGCGGAGCGGGATTGGCTCCAGCAACATCTCGCCGGGCAGCTCTTTCAGCAACAGCATGTTGTCGAAGACATCCACAAGGTAGATGCCCCACGCCGATTGTGCGTCGGGCTTGCAGGAGGCCAGAAAATATTTCTCGCTGAGTGGCCACGGGGAGAGGAATTGCGGGTAACCCTGAATCAATTGGTCACGAACAATCGCCTCAACGGGTTTGCCGCGACCGGGAATTTCCTGCACCGCGCCGCGTGCCTCGGCCCGGCCCCGCGTGGTGTCGAAAATCAAAAGCCGCCCCGCTCGGGCGACGCCGTGGTGACCACTGGCGATGCCGCAGACCCAATTCGGTTTGCCGGGAATCGGTCGCGCGTAGAAAAACGAACCGGGGAACCACGAGCCGCTGCCGCGATAAGCGCGTTGGTCGGTGCCGTCGGGGTTCATGTGAAAGAGGATCCGTGAGTTGGAGTGGGCGGAGTCAGTGTATTCCCAGCGCAGGTAGAGAACGCGACCATCGGGCAGAACTGTCGGATGCCAGTCGTGCTCCTGTTCGAAGGTGATCTGGCGAATCGAGCCGTTCGGTTCCAAACGGTAGAGGTTGGCGATGTGCGAACTGCCAAACACGCACGGGACGCCGAGAAAGGTCGCCGTCGAACTGAACAGAACAGCGCCGTCGGGAAGGTAACAGGCGTCGTAGTTGTCCACGTCAGCGTCGTCGGCCGGTGTGACTTGACGGAGACCCGTGCCGTCGGTGCCGATCTCGAAGACCTGCCAGGTGTTGTTGCTGGCAAGCGAGGAAAACAGAAGCCGTTTCCCGTCCCAGTGCAGCTCAAGGTCGCCAACGAACACATCGCGGCCGGGTTTGTAGAGAGTCGCCAATGCGCCGTCGAGCCGCAGCACGGCGATTTCGTTGTCGAAGCCGCTGCGAGGCAGCGACGAGTTCCCCTGCCAGTTCTGCGGAAGCCCGTCTGAGCCGCGAGTTTTTCTGCCCTTGGCGTCCACCCGCTCCGACAATCGGCGACGCACCACGAGCAATTGGCCGAAGTCCAACAGAGGGTTCGCCAGCAACGCTTCGCGCTGGAGTGCGCGAAACTCGGCATCGTTTTCGATGGCGTCCAACCGCCTTAGAAACTCCGCGCTGCGGGTGTAACGGTCGGGGAACGATTGCGCCAGATCCTCGATGGCCAGCCGCAACGCCGTTTTCTGCCCCGCTTCCAATGCGAGCGCCTGCGTCGCCAACAGACTGGCGCCGAGCAAAAGAATGCCAACCCGTTTCATTTCCTGCCGTGAAAGGCGTCGTTGATCTTCTTGTCGAGCAAGCGGACGCCGGCGTCGTCGTGCACGTTGGCGACTTCGGTAATGATGGCGCCTTCGGGGCCACCGTATTGCCAGTGATGCGCGCCGGCGCGGTTCAACGGAACGAATTCGCCGGGGCTGGCGAGCACGTCATGTTTGACCGTGACGGTGCCGCCATTGTGACATTTCGGGATCAGCACGTCGGCGGGCAAATTCGGCTCGCCTTCGCCGACGATATGAGACATGCCACAGCGCACCAACCAGCCTTCCAGTTTCGCGGGATTGTTTTCGGTGGCTTCGTGCCAGTGTTCGGGCAACATCTGTTTCGGCAACAGAAACAGGTCCATGAGCATGTAGCGATCCTTTTCATTGTTGCAAAACATGATGCAGCCGAGTCCGCATTCGAGGAAGCGACCCGTGCCGAAATCGGTTACGGCCAGTTTCTCGCGCAGGCCCGGAAAAACCGGGTAACCGTGAAACTTCATCAACGTGATGTAGGCGTCCTTGGCCTTTTCGGGAAGAAAATTTCCCTTTGCATCGTAGAACTGCGCGTTCGAGAATCGCGGCAGGCGATCTTTGGCGGCGTCCGCTACGACGGCGTTGAGAATGAGCAATGAGATCCACAGTGGTTTCATGATGGCTCCTGTTTTCAGAGAGACCGAGTAACATTTTTTTGCAGCGGTGACAAACCTTTTGTCATGGCCTTGCGCACTGGCCCAAACGAACAGGGCCGACCGCCTTGCGGCGTCGGCCCTGCGCGTGAGGAAGTCTTTTGCGGATTACTTCGTGGTCAGTCCCAGCCAGCTCTGAACCGTGGGCGCAAACTTCACAACCACGGGTGTGAACACGATGCTAACCATCGCCATCAGTTTGATGAGAATGTTCAGCGACGGCCCGCTGGTGTCCTTGCAGGGATCGCCCACGGTGTCGCCGATGACGGCGGCTCCGTGCACCGGGTTCTTGCTGCCGTCGGGCAGCCGCTTGCCGCCGTAGTTGCCTTTTTCGATGAATTTCTTGGCGTTATCCCAAGCGGCACCGGCGTTGTTGAGCATCGTGGCCAGCACAAAACCTGTCGCAAGGCTGCCGGCCAACAAACCCACCACTCCGGGCAGGCCGAGGATCAATCCGCCAACCACCGGAACAATGATCGCCATCAGCGAGGGCAACATCATCTCCCTTTGTGCGCCAGCGGTGGAAATGGCCACGCATTTGGCGTAATCGGGGACATCCTTGCCCTCCATAATGCCGGGCTTCTCTTTGAATTGCCGACGCACTTCCTCGACCATTTTGCCCGCCGCGCGTCCGACCGCCTTCATCGAGAGGGCGGTGAAAACAAACGCCATCATCCCGCCCAGGAACAATCCGCACAAAAGCAGCGGATTCATGATGTGCATCTGGAAACGGCTTACAAAATCCAAAATGCCTGCCTTCGCTGCGGCCTCCCGCGTGAAGCCCAAGAATTGACCGTCGCCAGCCAGCTTTCCAATCCACATCTTGATCTCCTCAATGTAAGCGGCCAGCAGAGCCATTGCCGTCAACGCCGCCGAACCGATGGCAAACCCTTTGCCCGTAGCGGCGGTGGTGTTGCCGAGCGCATCCAAAGCGTCGGCTCGCTGACGCACCTGCGGGGGCAAGTGCGACATTTCCGCGTTGCCGCCGGCATTATCGGCGATCGGGCCGTAGGCATCCGTGGCCAACGTAATGCCGAGCGTGGCCAGCATCCCAACCGCCGCAAATCCGACGCCATAAAGCCCCATGCTCATGTCGGAGAATCCGCCGGCAAAACCAAACGCGCAAATGATCCCGATGATAATTGTGACCACCGGCACCCCCGTGGACAACATGCCCGCGGCCAGCCCCTCAATCAGAACCGTCGCCGCCCCCATCGGTGCCTGAGCCGCGATTCCTTTGGTCGGTTTGTATTCGTCGGAAGTGTAATACTCCGTGGCCTGACCAATGATCACACCTGCCGCAAGGCCGGCGATGACGGAAAACACAATCCGCCATGGAATCATTCCTGCGGCAGCCATCGCAACCAACGCCACGATGATGAGGACCGAACTGCTCAGCGTCCCCATCAGTAGCGCTCGCAACAGATTCCGCTGCGAAGCGTCCTCCTTGCACCGCACAAGGAAAATCCCAATGATCGAAAGCACAATTCCAATCCCGGCCACGATCACCGGAGCCGTGACCAATCCAACGGCCTCCTGCACCGAACCGCCGGCAGCGACCTTGTTCACGCCCACCGCGGCTCCCAGTGCGGCCGTGGAGAGAATCGAACCGCAATACGATTCGTAGAGGTCCGCCCCCATGCCGGCCACGTCGCCCACGTTGTCACCCACGTTGTCAGCGATGGTCGCCGGATTGCGCGCGTCGTCTTCGGGAATACCGGCTTCGACCTTTCCGACAAGGTCGGCGCCCACGTCCGCGGCCTTGGTGTAGATACCGCCACCGACACGCGCAAACAGCGCCTGCGTCGAGGCGCCCATTCCAAAGGTGATCATCGTGGTGGTTATCTGCACCAGTTTTTCCGTCGTGGTGCAACCGGCTGGCACCATCGTCATCCCCAAAAACGTCCAACCGTTCTTCATGTTTTCGGGAGTGTAAACCAGCTTGTCCAAAATCAGATACCACAAACAAATATCCAGCAATCCGAATCCCACCACAACCAGCCCCATGACGGCGCCCGAACGGAACGCCACTTGCAACCCGCGATTCAAACTCTCACTCGCTCCCTGCGCCGTCCGCGAGGAGGCAGACGTGGCCGTCCACATGCCAATCAAACCGCACAGCCCGGAGAAAAAACCACCCGTCAAAAACGCCACAGGCACAAAAGGATTTTGGATGCCGAGCTGGGCGAGCACGGCCAGCAACACGACCAGAATCGCAAACACCATGGCCACCACTTTGTACTGTTGCATGAGGTAGGCCATGGCGGCTTTCTGAACGTACCCGGCGATCTCCACCATCCGCGCGTTGCCCGGCGGAGCCGCCTTCATCAATCGGAAGAAATACCACGCAAAACCGAGCGCGCACAACGAGGCGATCGGCGCGATCCACCAACTAGCAGGAATAACGTTATCCATAACGAACCTATCCTTTCTGATTACACGACAACTGTTCTGTTTTTGAATTGTGTCTGTTGCACACGAGGTTGAACCGACAAAATCGCGTACACTCTACACAAGTTCCTTTTCTTGTAAAGAAAAATCTTTTCCCTGCCCCTGAGCGGAGGGCTCGTCAATTGCCAGTTGCGACGGACATTTACCGCTTTGCCTGCACTTCGTCGCATGATCCCGGCAAACACAACCTTCATCGGTTACGGACAAAAAGTGAGTTTCGCCTACGTTTGTCGCGAGTGCATGACGGAAGATCAACTGCCCCCCGTTGGCGGCATCCGCGGCAGAAGATGTGTCGGTGTACGACCAACAGGGATGCTTGTCGCCACATGTGTTTTACGTGGAAGAACACGGCCGTCTGCAACCGCGAAAATTTGCCGAGGCACTGGCCGAAGCAATGGCAGCGTTTCAGGCGAAAATCCCGCGAGGCAAACTTTCCGTCGAAGAAGCGGCAGCGGTGAACATGACCCGCTCGGAATATGAGTTCCGCGCGGCTTCGGATCGCCGTGTGGCCGTTTGGAGCAGTCCGACGCCCAACGACTAGGTGGTGATCTACGATGACACCCCCTCGTTCGAGCTATCCCGTCTGAACCGCGTGGTGTTTGTGAAACCCACCGACGGCGTGCCGAGGGTATTGGAAGCGATCGCCCGTTTTGCCTCCCATATTTCGACAGTCGGCGTCGCACCCATGTCGGAACGGATGATGGCGTTTGCGCTTCAACTGGCACAGCAGGGCGTGCATCGTGTTTGTCCAATCGGCCAAATGCAGCGTCCGCCGCTGTGGTGGTTCCACGATGGGCGTCCCAATTTGGCGTCGTTGGTGCGTTGGGCCGAGATCGGTTAATCCCACAGGTTCGTCAGCCCCAAACGCCCGTCGGGATAGTCGGGAAATCGCGCCCGTAAGGTTTGCCGGTGACGGGATGAAAACCGCTCGGACCAGTCTTGCCGCGACAACCACCGAGAAGGTTTGAACGAATCGCAAAGTAACGGTCGGTATCCATCGGCTTGCCCGCCCCCACCACAATGTCCCACCAGCCAGGATCATTCTCCTCGTCATACTTCGCAACGTGCCGAATCCCAGCTGATGACATGACAAATACACACGGCATCATCCCGATCAGCGTTGAGCGTGCCGCATACTGTCGCTGGAATCCAGAAAATCATCTTTCAGGGCGGTTATCTGACCACGAAATCACCGCTCAGCAAGCAAACGCCTTTTCCACAAAAGATAGATGGGCGGATACACGAGCAGTTCCATTAGAAAACTCGTGGCGAGGCCGCCGACCATTGGAGCGGCGACGCGTTTCATCATGTCGGCGCCAGTGCCGATGCTCCACATGATCGGCATCAGCCCCATCGTCGCGGCGGCCACCGTCATCAGTTTCGGACGAATCCGTTTCACCGCGCCGTGAATGATGGCTTCCTCCAGTTCTGCCCGGTTGCGCAACTTACCGGCGCGTTGGGCTTCGTCAAAGCTCAAATCGAGGAACAACAGCATGAAGACACCGGTTTCGGCGTCCAGTCCGGCCAGCGCAATCATGCCAACCCAGACGGCGATGCTCACGTTGTAATCGAGCCACCACAGCAACCAGACGGCGCCGACCAAACTGAACGGCACCGCCAACATCACCAGCAAGGTCTTGAACCACGATTTCGTGTTCGCGTAGAGCAACAGGAGAATCAACGCCAGCGTGACCGGCACCACGACCTTCAATCGTTCCCGCACTCGCAGCATATTCTCGTACTGGCCGCTCCAAACCAAATGATAGCCGGCGGGCAACGTCACACCGGCCAGCAGCTTCTTCGCCTCTTCGACGTAACCGCCCACGTCGCGGCCGGCGATGTCCACAAAAACATAACCGGCCAACATGCCGTTCTCGTCCCGAATCATAGACGGGCCGGTGGTCAATTGAATCTCGGCCACTTCGGCCAACGGCACGTGCCGTCCCATCATGTCTTTGACCAACACCCGCTCCAACTGATCCAGCTCGCTGCGAAGGTCGCGCGGGTAGCGGAGATTGATTGTGTAGCGTTCACGCCCTTCGATGGTGGTCGAAAGAGTTTCACCGCCCAAGGCGGCCATCAACACCCTGTGCACGTCCGCGATCGTCAGTCCATATCGCGCCAGTGCCTCACGTTTCGGTACGATGTCCACAAAAAAAGCCACCGGCAGCGCGCTCGGCAAAGATGCCGCGGGTGCCGGGCACGCCGCGGAGTACGGTCTCGATTCGCTCACCGATGCGCTGGATTTCCGCGAGGTTGGGGCCCAGAATCTTGATCCCGACTGGGGTACGAACGCCGGTGCTGAGCATGTCCACACGGCCCTTGATCGGCATCGTCCATGCGTTCACGTTGCCGGGAATCTGAAGCGCGGCGTCCAACTCCGCGATGAGTTCTTCTCGCGAGATGTGTTCGGGCCAGATGCGGCCTAGCAGCGCACGCACCGGACGCGGCCAGCCGGAAAAGAATCGTTCCTTCCGACGCCACTCGCTCATCGGTTTGAGCTGCACGACCGTTTCCATCATCGAGAACGGCGCTGGATCCGTGGCCGTATCAGCGCGCCCGGCTTTGCCATGAACGCTCTGGACTTCGGGGAACGATTTCAGAATCCGATCTTGTATCTGCAACAGCCGGGCGGCTTCGGTGACCGAGATGCCCGGCAACGTCGTCGGCATATACAGAATCGTGCCTTCGTTCAGCGGAGGCATAAACTCGTGGCCGAGTTTCAGATACACCGGCACCGTCGTGGCGACGATGAGCGCCGCCAGTGCAATGGTCGTCTTCGGCCAGCGTAACACCAGCCGACAAGGTTTCTCGTACAACCAGAATAAGACGCGGCTGACCGGATGTTTCTCTTCAGGGTAATACCTGCCGACAACAACCGTATTCACGAGCCACGCCAACGGCCGGAACCGAAATTGGAACGGCGCCATTCGCGCGAACAACATCCGCACCGCCGGATCAAGCGTTACGGCGAGTAACGCCGCCAGTACCATGGCCAGGGTTTTGGTGTACGCCAACGGCTTGAACAGCCGCCCCTCCATGTCCACCAGCGTAAAGACCGGCAGAAACGCCACGGCAATCACCAGCAGCGAGAAAAATACACTCGGCCCGACCTCCATCAATGCCTCCAGTCGCACGACATGGAAGTCGCCTTTGCCGCCCGCCTCTTGCCAGCGTTCGAGTTTCTTGTAGGCGTTCTCGACTTCGACAATCGCGCCGTCCACCAGCACGCCGATGGAAATCGCAATGCCCGCCAGCGACATGATGTTGGAGGTGATCCCCATGAAGTACATCGGGATGAACGCCAGCGCCACCGACACCGGGATGGTCAGAATCGGCACGAGCGCCGACGGGATGTGCCAGAGAAAAAACAGAATCACAACGCTGACGATGATCATCTCGACAACGAGATCGTGTTTCAAGCCGTCAATGGACTGCTGGATCAGCGCCGACCGGTCGTAGGTCGTCAACACCTCGACCCCTTCCGGTAAGGACGGCTTGATCTCGTTCAGTTTCGCCTTTACCCGCTCAATGACGTTGAGCGCGTTCTCTCCGTGCCGCATCACGACGATGCCGCCGACCACGTCGCCCTCCCCGTTGAGGTCAGCGACGCCGCGCCGAATTTGCGGGCCGAGCGCGATCTCTGCCACGTCGCGCAACAAAACTGGCGTCCCGTCCGGCCTCGCCTTCACCACGACCGCCCCGAGATCGTCGGTCTTGGTTACATACCCGCGCCCGCGTACCATGAACTCACGCCCGCTCCACTCGATGAGGCGCGCGCCGATTTCGTTGTTGCTGCGTTGGATGGCATCAGCGATTTCCACCATACAGAGGCCAAACGTCTGCAACTTCACCGGATCCACCGTGACCTGATACTGTTTTTGAAAGCCCCCAAACCCGGCGACTTCCGACACACCCGGCACGCTCTGGAGCGCGTAGCGAAGATTCCAATCTTGAAAACTCCGCAAGTCGGCAAGGGAATGTCGGCCCGACTTGTCCACCAGCGCGTATTGAAAGATCCAGCCAACGCCAGTCGCATCCGGCCCAAGTTCGGGCGTCACCCCAGTCGGTAGCTGCCCGCTGAGTTTCGCGAGATACTCGACCACACGCGACCGCGCCCAGTAAATGTCCGTGCCATCTTGGAAAATGACATACACATAACTGAACCCGAAATCGGAGAACCCGCGAATGGCCTTCACCTTCGGCGCGCCCAGCAACGCCGCGATGATCGGATAGGTTACCTGGTCCTCCACGATGTCGGGCGAGCGGTCCCATTTCGTGAACACGATCACCTGCGTGTCGGACAAATCCGGTATCGCATCGAGACGGATATGCTTCATGGCATACACCGCGTACGCCACCGCCGCCGTGGTCAGCATGATCACCAGCAGACGATTGTGCGCCGAGAACGATATGAGACGTCGAATCACAGATGCTACATCCCAGCCAGCGCCGCTTTCAACCGGCTTTCGCTGTCCACCAGAAAGTTGGCCGACGTGACGACCCGCTCACCCGCTTTCAGACCGTCGAGCAACTCGAACCACTCGCCCGCTCGTGCACCAAGCTTGATTGCCACAGGAGCCAGCCGGCCATCGCCTTCGTCCCGAAAAGCATAGCTGCGTTCGCCGTCGCGCATGACGGCACTGGACGGGATGGCCAGACGTTCGCCGAGGTCCACCTTCAACCGCGCCGTCGCCCACATTCCGGGTTTCAGTTTCACGTCGGGATTGGGAATCTCCATCCGCACTTTGACCGTTCGCGTCTCGGCGTCCACCAGCGGCGAGATGAAACTGACCGTACCAGCGAACGTCTGGTGGCCGACGACGATTTCGACTGCGGCGCCGGTTTTCACGAGCGCCACGTCGCTTTGGAACACGTCGGCATCCGCCCACACCACGGACAGGTCGGCCAGCGCCAGAGCTTGTTCGCCGGCGGCAAGTTTGTGGCCGGCGGCAATGTTCCGTTCGATGACGTAGCCGCTGGCCGGCGCGTGCAGCGTCAGCGTCTTGTCAATCTGCTTGGTTTGTTCCAAGTGCGCAATCTGTTCGTCGGTCATGTCCAGCAGTTGCAACCGACGGCGCGCCACCGGGCGCATTTCCGGGGCGGCGCTCAGGTGTTCGGCTTGCGCGTTCATCAGCGCCGGGCTGTAGAGCCGAAGCAGCGGGTCGCCCTTGCGCACAAACTGTCCGGTCACGGACACAAACAGTTCCTCCACCCAGCCGTCCACCTTGACGTTGACGTGGTAAAGCTTCGTCTCGTCCGCCACAATCCGCGCCGCAGCGCGAATCTCGCGCATCAGATGGCGCTTCTCAACCGCGCCGAGCTTCAAACCGATCCGCTGACGGATTTCCGGCGTGATCACAACGGCGCCGTCCTTCGGCGTTTTGCCAGTTCCGATCGCCACCAAATCCATCCCGCAAATCGGACAACTGCCCTTCTTGTCGGAAACGATTTGCGGGTGCATCGGGCAGTGATACTTTGCGGTCTGGGTGGCAGGTTTTGGCAGCGGCGTTCTCTGGCTCTCCTTCGGCAGTAATTTCATGCCGCCGCATTTGTCGCAGCGCGCGTTTGGATCCGTGCTGACAATTTCCGGGTGCATCGGACACCAGTATTGCTGTGACGCGGACGGCTTGGAACAGCCGCTCAAGAACAAGGCAAGCAGCAAGGTCATGGCAATGGTTTTCATGGCAAGGGGAACTTTCATCGTTAGATGGCGTAGTCTTCGTACTCGGTACGAACCGCCTCGCGAGGTGGCAGGAGCATCCCAGCGGCAACAGTGGCGTTGGTGCCCGGCTCGATGAGAATGAACGAACCAGTGAGACGGTTGGTGGCGTAGCCGTCGTACCAAATGGGCTTGGCCGCACGAAGCCGCACCATTCCAATGTCGTTCATCTTCAATTCAGTCGCGGAAATGTCCGGCTCAAACGCTTCGATGTCAAGACGGTGAACGAGGTCGGTGACAACGGTCTGCACGGTTTGGGTGGTGTGTTTCAGCAGGTATTTCCGTCCCGCTTGCAGCGACCGCGGATGCATCCAGGCGATCTGCGCCGTCAGATCCACTCCACCGCCGGGCAGTTTTTCGAAACCGACGAGCATGTTACCGCGACTGATGTCGAGATCGTGTTCGAGCAGCAGCGTGACGGATTGCGGGCAGAAGGCTTCGTTCCAAGAACCATCGAAGGTCCAGATTTCGTTCACCGTGGTGCCGAACCCACCGGGCAGGACCATGACTTTCTGGCCCACGCGGACGATACCGCCGGCAATCTGGCCGCTGACACCCCGGAAATCGTGCAGACGCGGATCGGTCGGATGATGAGGACGGTTGACCCACTGGACGGGAAAGCGAAAAGCGTCCAGATTCCAGTCGCTGGCGACGTGAACGGTTTCCAGATGCCCCAGCAGCGTTGGGCCTTCGTACCAGGGCATGTGCACCGAGGGAACGACCACATTGTCGCCATAGAGTGCGCTGACGGGAATGAATTTCACGTCCTGGATGTTGAGCCGCGGCAGGAACTCCTCGAACTGGGCCCGGATTTCTCGGAATCGTTCCTGACTCCAATCCACAAGGTCCATTTTGTTGACTGCAACCACCAAATGCGGAATCCGCAGCAACGACGCGATGCCGGCATGTCGGCGGCTTTGTTCGACGACGCCACTGCGGGCGTCCACGAGAATGATGGAAAGGTTTGCCGTGGATGCACCAGTGACCATATTGCGGGTGTACTGAACGTGGCCGGGGGTGTCGGCGATGATGAAACGTCGGCGCGGTGTGGCGAAATAACGGTAGGCCACGTCAATCGTGATCCCCTGCTCCCGTTCGGCGCGGAGGCCGTCGGTGAGGTTGGCGAAGTTGAAGGCGGCACCGCCGGTGATGTCGTCGGCGCGTTCGAGCGCCTCAATCTGATCTTCCATGAGTGATTTGGTGTCGTACAACAGACGACCGATCAGCGTGGACTTGCCGTCGTCCACGCTGCCGCAGGTGTTGAAGCGGAGAATGTCAATGACCGGACGTGAGGGAGTCTTCATGCTAGAAGTATCCCTCCTTCTTGCGGTCTTCCATGGCCGCCTCGGAAGTTTTGTCGTCAGCGCGCGAGCCGCGTTCGGTGACGCGGGCGGCAGCGATTTCAGAGATGATGTCGTCCAGACTGTCGGCGGGTGACTCGATCATGCCTGTGCTGATGATGTCGCCGATGGTGCGGACGCGCACACATAATTCGCGGACTTCTTCGCCGGGTTGGGGCGGGATCAGGTCGTTGACGGGCAACCATTGTCCGCGGCGTCGAACACAGAGTCGCCGGTGGCTGAAATAAATGCGCGGCACTTCCAATTTCTCTCGTCGGATGTATTCCCACACGTCCAACTCCGTCCAGTTCGAGAGCGGGAAGACGCGCATATGCTCGCTGGGTTGGAGGCGCGTGTTGTAGAGGTTCCAGATTTCGGGTCGTTGATTTTTCGGGTCCCACTGACCAAAACGGTCGCGGAAACTGAAGAACCGTTCCTTGGCACGGGCCTTTTCCTCGTCGCGGCGCGCGCCGCCCACGCAGGCATCGAAACGGAACTCCTCGATGGCGGCGAGCAGCGTCGGAATCTGGAGGCGGTTGCGGCTGATTTCGCCGGGCGTGGGCGTGGCTATCCCGCGGGCGATGGCGTCCTCGACCGTACGGACGATGAGTTTGGCACCGATTTCGGCGGCCCGTCGGTCGCGGAACTCGTTCAGTTCGGGGAAATGATGGCCGGTATCAATGTTCAGCAGGGGCATCGGGATATTCGACGGGCGGAAGGCTTTTTCTGCCAGCCGCAACAGGCAGATGGAATCTTTGCCGCCGGAAAACAAGAGGCACGGTCGCTCGAATTCCCCGGCGACTTCGCGCAAAACGTGGATGGCTTCGGTTTCCAGATACTGGAGGTGGTCAAGATGATAGCTGCGAGAGTTCATGTGTGCAGACCGCATTCGCGTTTTTCGTCGCCCTTGGCCGGATCGAAGTAATCCCATTCATTGGGCAGGTTGTGCTGGCGTAAATAGGCTTCCATGTCGGCGTCAGTCATAAAAAAGACGGGGCTGACTTTGAGCGTGCCGAACTTCGGGTCGGGCATCACCACATCCAACCCGGCGCGGTGTGGGTTTTGGACTTTGCGCAGGGCGGTGAGCCAAACTTTCGGTGCCAGTTCTCGCATGGCGCGCGCGAACGGTTCGAGTTTCATTTCGGCGCTGAACTCGTCGGCCGTCCACGACTCGCCGTGACGCGCCATCCAGTGAGCGGCACTCAGGCGCGGATGATAGACTTTGAGATTTAACTTCAGCAATGTGGTTAGACGGTCAGCAAACCGGTACGTGGCCGGGCGGTTGCATCCGTGATCCACCCACAGCACCGGAATGTTGGGCTGCACTTGTGTCGCCAGATGTAAGATGACCGCCTCGTAGGGGCGAAAGTTGGTGGACACAATCGCGGGACCCTGCGCGACGGCCCAACGTGTAATCTCCAACGGGGTCATGATGGAAACTCCACAGCCCGCGCTGCCCAGTCGCCGAATCGTTCGCCGGGATGTCGCTCAGTCTTGTAGCGGACCAACAGGGGGCGCAACTCCTGGAGGATGTCGGGTGCCTTGACCATTTCGCGGTAGAGACGGTTGAGGCGCGTGTTGGCCGCATTGCCGCCGAGCCAGATTTGTACAGACCGGGGGATTTGCCGACCAGTCCGATCTCCGCCGTGTACGGGCGCGCACAACCATTCGGGCAACCCGTCATGCGGACGGTGATGGGTTCGCCGCTCAAGCCGATCTCGGCCAGTAACGCTTCGAACTCCGTGATCCATTGCGGCAAATACCGCTCGGCTTCGGCAATCGCTTGTCCGCAGGTGGGCAGCGCCACACACGCCATCGAAGCGCGTCGCACCACACCGGCATCGTCATGGCCAGCCAACCAACGCTCGATTTCCGGGCGGTCGGCGGGCATGATATTGGCGAGAATCACATTGTTGTTGGGGGTGAGACGGATTTGCGGCTGAAACTTCTCAACGACAGTGCGTAATGCGGCTTTGAACGCGCCACGAATGCGACCGGTCTCGACGAACAAGCCGAGAAACAGACGCCCATCGGTTTGTGGGTGCCAGCCGAAACGGTCGCTCTGTTCCGTGAATTGGAATGGACGAACGTCTTCCAGTTTGAAGCCAAGCCGCGTTTCCAGTTCTTGACGAAACCATGCGGCGCCCCGGTCGGCCAAAACATACTTGAGTCGGGCGTGTTTCCGGTCTGTTCGGCTTCCAAAATCGCGGTGAATGGTGAAAACCACCCGTGCCACCTCCACGACTCGGTCGGCGGGCAAAAATCCGATCGTGTCCGCCAGTCGCGGATAAGTGGCTTTATTGCCGTGGGAACGCCCCATGCCACCGCCGGCAAGGAGATTGTAGCCCAACAAACCGCTCCCCGTATCAGCGATGGCAATGAAACCGCAGCAGTGACTGAAAATGTCCACATCGTTGACCGGTGGGATGGCGAAACCGACTTTGAATTTGCGCGGCAAATAACTTTTGCCGTAGAGCGGATCGACGAAGTCGGCACCGATATTCGGAACAACGCCATCCATCCAAATAGCATGATACGCCGGGGTCGCCGGCGCCAGCGCCAGCGCCACTTCGCGGGCATGTTGCTGAACCCGCGCACCCATAGCATCCATCGCCGGTGCGGGCGGCGCCACAACGTTTCGGTTGTTGTCACCACAGGCACCCAACGTGGTCAGCGATGTTTCGTTGATGGCCTTAACCAGCGCTCGGAGATTGCTTTTGACGACGTGGTGAATTTGCAATCCTTGGCGGGAGGTGACGCGTAGCGTGCCGTTGCCGTAACGGTCCGCCAGTTCGTCGAGCGCGAGATATTGCGGCGCCGTGAGGATGCCACCAGGGATGCGAACGCGAACCATGAAGATGTGCTTTTTCACTCCACTTTTGCGCAAGTCGCGATCGTCTCCTTGGTAAACGCCGTGCGCCTTCAGAAACATCGCGTCGTCGTCGCTGAAACGATCGGTTTGTGGGTCAGCCAGAGCGGAAGCGATGTTGCCAGCCAGTGTAGGGCATTGTTGTTTGAGGGTTTCGGGGTTCATAACGGTTAGATTTGGTAATCCTCATTCGGTGGAACGCGGCCGACTCCGATGCGGTCCCAGACCCGCTCGTGCAGGTAGTAGATGCCGATCTTCGTGAAGAATTCGACCACCCCAATGGACACCGCCAGTTTCGCCTGACCGGTCACGACAAACGACACAATCATGGTCCCAACCGTGCCCGTGACGCGGTAAGAGATGGCCTTCAGCAGACTGCGATGGAATCGTTCTCTCATTCGACGGCTTTGCGCAACGCTTGATCGAGGTCGGCAATGATGTCGCCGACATCCTCGATGCCGATGGACAGGCGTACGAATTCGGGGGTCACACCGGTGCGCGCCTGTTCTTCGGGCGTCAATTGCGAGTGTGTGGTGGAAGCCGGGTGAATGATGAGCGATTTGGCGTCGCCGATGTTCGCGAGATGGCTGAAGAGTTTGACGTTGTTGATGAGCTTCACGCCGGCGGCCGCGCCGCCTTTGATGCCGAAGCCGACAATCGCGCCGGCGCCGTTGGGCAGATATTTTTTTGCGTTGGCGTGGTGCGGGTGACTCGGCAGCCCCGGATAGTTCACCCAGGCAACGGCGGGATGTGTTTCCAGGAACCTCGCCACCGCCAGCGCATTCTCGCAATGGCGCGGCATCCGCAGATGCAATGTCTCGATGCCGAGCAGCGTCAGAAATGCCGCAAACGGACTCATGCAGGCGCCGGTGTCGCGCAGCCAGTGTGTACGGATGTGAATGATGTAGGCGATGTTGCCGATGGGGCGCAATGCTTCTTCAAAGACCAATCCGTGGTAGGCTGGATCGGGCGCACAGAATTCTGGCCATTTCGACGGGTTGCTGGCCCACGGGAACCTGCCGCTATCCACCACCGCGCCGCCGATGTGAACGCCGTGGCCGCCGAGGAATTTTGTAGTCGAATAGACGACGATGTCGGCACCGTGCTCGATGGGGCGAAGGAGCACGGGGGTCATCACCGTGTTGTCAATGATGACCGGCAAACCGTGTTGATGAGCAATGGCCGCGAGTTTCTGGAAGTCCGGCACATCATTTTTTGGGTTACCGAGCGACTCCAGATACACCGCGCGGGTATTGGCATCCACGAGCTTGCTGATATCTTCGGGTTTGTTCGGGTCAAAGAACCGAACCTCGATTCCAAGTTTTGGAAACGTCTGCGTGAACAGCGTCCACGTGCCGCCGTAGAGGCTGGTGGCCGAGACAAAATTCTGCCCTGCGTGCACAATGGTCAGTAACGCAGCAGTAATAGCCGCTTGGCCGCTGGCAAACACCAGTGCCGCCGCGCCGCCATCGAGTGCCGCGAGACGTTTTTCGAGCACATCGTTCGTCGGATTCATCAGTCGGCTGTAGATGTTCCCGAATTCTTTGAGTGCGAACAGATTGGCGGCGTGTTCGGTGTCTTTGAACACATAGCTGGTGGTGGCGTAGATCGGCACGGCGCGGGCAGTCGTGGACGGGTCCGGCACTTGGCCGGCATGCAATGCGAGTGTTCCGAGATTTTGGGTGGTCATGGCAGTAAGCTCCTTGGGTGGATGATTATGGTTCAAACAACGATGTGGAAAGATACCGTTCCCCGGCATCGGGGAGGATCACGACGATGGTTTTGCCGGCAAACTGCGGTTCGCGAGCCAATCGCACAGCAACTAGCGCCGCCGCGCCGCAGGAAATGCCACAGAGAATGCCCTCTTCCTTCATCAAACGACGAGCGAACTCAATGGCCTCTTCCCCGCTGACTTGTTCGACACGGTCAATCAGCGACAAGTCAAGCACTTTGGGAATGAAACCGGCACCGATACCCTGGATTTTGTGCGGCGATGGTTTGAGTTCTTGTCCGGCAAGTGTCTGACTGATGACAGGACTTTCTTTCGGCTCGACGGCAACGGAAACGATGGGTTTGCCGAGTGTCTTTTTGATGTAACGGGAGATGCCCGTGATGGTGCCACCGGTGCCAACGCCGGCAACGAGCGCATCTACCGCGCCGTCGGTATCGTCCCAAATTTCAGGACCGGTGGTTTGTTCGTGGATGGCGGGATTGGCCGGGTTCTCGAATTGTTGGGGCATGAAATAGCGCGCGGGATCGCTGTTGACGATTTCCTGTGCTTTTTCGATGGCCCCCCGCATCCCTTTGGCGCCGTCGGTCAACACCAGCTCAGCTCCCAACGCCGCCAGGACACGCCGTCGTTCAAGGCTCATGGTTTCGGGCATGGTGAGCAAAACCTTGTAGCCGCGAGCGGCTCCGACGAAGGCGAGTGCGATGCCAGTGTTGCCGCTGGTCGGTTCGACAATCGTGACGTTGGGCTTGAGCAGGCCGCGTTTTTCGGCATCCCAAATCATGGAAGCGCCGATGCGGCATTTGACGGAATACGCCGGGTTGCGTCCCTCAATCTTGGCCAAGACGGTGGCGGAAGCCCCGTCTGTAACTCGATTCAACTTTACCAGCGGTGTGTGTCCTATCGAGAAGGAGTTATCGTTGTATATTTTCATAGGAGGAAGAATACACGAGGTAAAATCAATTGCAAGCGCAAAATTGTAAATTCTGATTAGAATGCTTATGATTGCTTTCGCTCCACCAGCGGGTCGGAGTATTGGTCGAAATTACACAGACTAGATCAGGCTGATTTCTTCTCGGTAAGGTCGCGCCGCGACTTTACAACATCGTCCACCAACCCGTAATCGCGCGCCTCAGCCGCCGACATGAAAAAGTCCCGCTCTGCGTCCTTTGCAATCACCTCGATGGGCTTGCCTGTGTGGAGCGCCAAAATCTCATTGAGACGATCCTTCAACCGAAGAATTTCCTTGGCTTGAATGCTGATATCCGTGGCCTGTCCCTGAACTCCGCCCCAAGGTTGATGAATGAGGATTCGCGCATTGGGCAAGGCGTATCGTTTTCCCTTCGTGCCGGCTGCGAGCAAAATGGCACCCATGCTTGCGGCTTGGCCGACGCAATAGGTGGTCACATCGCATTTGACGAACTGCATTGTGTCATAAATCGCCAAGCCAGCAGTGACCGAACCACCGGGGGAGTTGATATAAAGATTAATGTCCTTGTTGGGGTCTTCGGACTGCAGATAAAGCATTTGTGCGATAACAAGGTTGGCGACGGTGTCGTCAATCGGTGTGCCAATAAAAATGATGCGGTCCTTCAGCAGTCGCGAGTAGATGTCATAGCCGCGTTCGCCGCGACCGGTCTGTTCGACGACCATCGGAACCAGTACTTGTGCGTTTTCCATGACTCTCCTATTGGACTGTTTCGACCTTAGCATTCGCCATGAGGAAATCAAGCGTCTTGGTCACGCGAATCTGATCCTCCATTTCGCCGAGTGCATCGCGCTCAATCAGTTGCGCTTTCAGGCGTTCGGGAGTCGTGCGGTTTCGGCGGGCCAGCTCGATGATGCGCCGTTCCAATTCATGCTCTTCGACCGTGATGTTTTCCTTTTCCGCTATGGCGTCCAAAATAAAGGATGCTCGCAAGCGGTCTTTGGCATTTTGCGTGGCAAAACCGTAGATCTCGTTCTTGCGTTGCTCCAGTTCTTCTCGGCTTACTCCACGCATCGTATTTTCCCGGACGATGTCGTAAATGATGCTCCGCGTTTCTGCGGCCACAAGCGACTCGGGTAGATCGAACTGGATTTGCTTCAACAGATGATCCACCAGTTGATTGCGCAATTCGGCCTCTCGCTCGGCTTCGCGCTCTGCAGCGATGGTTCTCCGAATCTGTTCCCGAAGTTTGTCCACCGATTCGGCACCCATCTTTTTCGCAAAACTTTCCGTCAATTCCGGCAGCCGCTTCTCCCGGATGCCGGTCACGTCCACAAAGTAGGTCGCCTGCCGTCCCGCGAGCTGTTTCTGAGGAAAGTCATTGGGAAAATTGACAAGCACCTGACGTTTCTCCCCCGGCGTGGCGCCCAGCAACTGTTCGCAAAACCCCGGCAAAAACGAGTCCGCCTCGACCAGCAACCAAAAACCCTCTTGTTGCCCAAGACCCTTGTTGTCGGGAACCCATTCGGCTATCGGTTTGCCGTCAGCCACCCCGGTGTAGTTGATCACGGCAAAATCTCCGCTCTTCAGTCCCCTTCCCTCCACCGGCACAAAATCAGCCTGTTCTTCCCGAAGCGCCGCCAACATTTTTTCCACGTCCTCGTCACTGACCAGGACGGCTTTGCGCACCAAGGGGATCCCCTTGTACTGCGGCAGCTCAAACTCGGGAGCCACATCCACAACCGCCGTGTAACGGAGAGCGGCTCCGGGTTGATGTTCCACCTGTTTGATCTGCGGCAGCCCGACCACGCGCAGGTGATGTTCTTGAATCGCCTCGCGGTAGCTGTCGGGGATGAGCTTTTTCCGCACCTCCTCATCAATCTCCTTGCCGTAGCGTTTTTCCACCATCGGCTCCGGGGCTTTGCCGGGTCGAAAACCCGGAATTTCCACGAACCGGCGGAACTCCCGTAGGATTTCGGCCCGTGTGCCGGCCACTCGTTCGGGACCGATTTCGATGTGCAACTTCCTGCGGCAGGGGCCGGCCATTTCAATACTGACGGACATGTTGTTCTTCTCCGGTGTTATGAGCTGAAAAAAATGGAGCGAGCGAAGGGATTTGAACCCTCGACATTCACCTTGGCAAGGTGACGCTCTACCAAACTGAGCTACGCTCGCTTCTGTGCGACAGCGGGAAGATAGCAAAAAGTCGCGCAACTGCAACTGTAAATTTAACCTCAACCAGGACCTCTTAAACCTGGTGTCTCTCAAATGTCCATTATAGTTCAGGAAGCAACGCCGATAAATGACCGGTGCAGACGCTGAACCCCCACCCCTCCCCGGTTCGGCACCGGCCATCAAATGATCACTGCGGACACACCTGTTGCCGCCAACCTCTCTCTCCATCCCTCTTACCGTAATAACTGGACTTTTGCAAAGTGAGTTTTGAGTGAGTTAACAGTGGGATTTTGATCGGATGAACACTGGCAGCTTTCAACACAACCAAGGAGGTGCGAAGAGGCCAGCCGTTGTCGAGTCCCTGCCATCGTGCAGGAAGGCCTCAAACAGTTTGGGCCACTGTTCGCCAATGCACCCGAACGTCAGCATTTCGGCGAGTACCTCACCGGACTGCTCGTCGCCGAACGCAAGACCGTCAGCGGCATCAACCGCGAGTTCGCCGTCACCACCGACCAGTCCGGCCTG
>Ga0272448_1000626_pt1 | contig 53191 bp, 44 predicted proteins | sample YNPCB0191_FD_202220 | JGI IMG/M metagenome (GOLD analysis project Ga0272448, IMG submission 202220) | Hot spring sediment microbial communities from Yellowstone National Park, WY, United States - YNP-CB-019-1 | ecosystem: Environmental > Aquatic > Thermal springs > Hot (42-90C) > Sediment... | reverse complement strand
CCGCCCATTCGACTACAAGGTTGCGCTCATGATTCAGTCACTGTTGATTCTGGCCTGCCTGATCTTCGTGGCGGCTTCTCATGGTCCGTCGGTCGCCGATTATCCTACGATCCAGGAGGCTATTCGGGCCAATCCCGGCCGAATGGTGCATGTGCCTGCGGGCGATTATGACATCTCGGAGAAGATTCACATTGGCAAGGAAGGCGGCGGACTGTTCGGACCGGGCCGCATCCGGCAAATCAATCCGAACCAGCCCATTCTGGTGATTGAGGACGCGACCGATGTGCAGGTGCGCGATCTGCGGTTGCTGCGACCCGAAGGCAAGACCGACACCGATCATGAAGGCGTACTGGCCATCCGATGCCGGAATCTGGTGCTGGAAAATCTTCAGGTGCTCGACAACCGGACTCGCGCTGCCGCGATTACGCTGCGCGAATGCCGTGGCAGCCAGATTCGCGGTTGTCGGGTGCAAAACTACATGCGCATCAGTGTGGACGACCGCACGAGCAGCGCGGATTGGGGATACGCGTTCCGCTGCATTGACGGCACCGGCATCGCCGTCAGCTACAGCCAGGGCACGCTCATCCACGGCAACCGTATCGTCGAAGAGCATCTGTTGCCCACGCCGGAGATTCAGAAGAAGTTTGACCTCGGCAAGTTCGTGAAGAAGAACCCCCAAAAGGGGATCATCACCAGCCAGAAAACATGGGACACCGAATTCGCCCAGAACTGGCACCAAGGCTCCGCCATCATCGTCACCGCCCCGGAAGTCAGCGATTCCACGCAGATTCTCGGTAACTACATCGAGAACGCCGCGCAGGGCATTGACCTTCACAGCGACCACGTCATTGTCGCCCAGAACATCATCGTCAACTCCCACATCGGTCTGAAAGCGATGCACGGCTCGCGTCACATCCTCATCATCGGCAATCAGTTTTCCAAAAACGATCTCTGGAGCATCGGCCTGATGCCCGGCGCCGCTTCCCGTGCCGTCGTCAACACCGACGGCGGTTCGATCATCGCCCACAACCTCATTTCCGATTTTGGCTACGGCCCTTCCCGTTGGATGTGGGGAACCAACGTGGCGCCGTTGCGGTTCAATCGCGGCCAGAAACCCGACAACCCGCCGTTGACCGATGTCCTCATCCAGGGCAACATCGTTTACGACACAGCCCGCGACCGCAACGAGCCGCCGCGGTACCGATACGCTGTCATCATCGAAAGCGGCGCGAACGGGCCGAAAGGGCTACATTTCACCGGCAATCTGTTCCATCCGGGAACCGACGGCATCTCCAACGTGGAGCTTCCGCCATAAGCGCCAACAAGATTTTTCACTTGCGGAGAATCGAAACCGGGTCACCATAACACCATGAACTCCATGGTTTGTCTGTTCCTGTTGGCGTCCGTTCTGGCCGGGCAGTCAGCCATCGCCGATTCGCTCGCGGGCGCTGCCCAAATAGACATCACGCCCGATTACCCGGTGCGACTGAGCGGCTACGGTTCCCGCACCAACGAACACGAAGGCATCGAGCAACGCATCTTTGCCAAGGCGCTTGCGTTGGGCAGCGATGCCGAGGGGCCGGCCGTATTGCTGACCGTGGACAACTGCGGCGTGCCGGCGTGGATACGCGAGGAATTGCTCAAGCGCCTCCCACTGCCGAATGCCCGTCTCGCCCTCTGTTCCAGCCACACGCATTCCGCACCGATGCTTGTGGGCGTTCTGCCGAACCTGTTCAGCGACGACATTCCGCCTGCGCACCAGAAAAACATCGAACGCTACACGCGCGAGTTGACCGCCAAACTGGAGCGGGTCGCCCGCGCCGCGCTTGCCGACCTCCGACCGGCCAAGCTCGCCCTCGGTTTCGGTCACGCCAGCTTCGCTCACAACCGCCGCAATTACGCCTTCCGCCCCGAAGATCATTCGTTGCCCGTGCTCCGTGTCGTCGGTGCCGACGGGAAGTTGCGCGCGACCTTCACCAGCTACGCCTCCCACGCCACCGTCCTCGCATTCAACAAAGTTCACGGCGACTGGCCCGGTTGCGCACAGGAGTTTCTCGAAACACAATTCCCCAACACGGTCGCGCTCGTCGCCCTCGGTTGCGGCGCGGACCAAAACCCGAATCCGCGCCGCACCTACGAACTGGCGCGCGACTACGGCAACGCCATCGGCGAAGAGGTCCAACGCATCGTGAAAGGCGCCATGCGGCCGGTCCCTGGCAGGTTGGAATGCCGCGCGAAACAGATCGAGTTGCCTTTCGACAAGCTCCCCACCCGCGCCGAGTGGGAACAACGAGCTAACGACGCGAATCGCGCGGTCGCCTACCACGCCAAAGTGCAACTTGCGAAACTGAACCGTGGCGAAAAGCTGCCCACCACGCTCCCGTATCTGGTGCAGGTTTGGAACTTCGGCAACGACCTTGCGATGGTTTTCCTGCCGGGTGAGGTGGTGGTGGATTATTCGCTGCGGCTGAAGCGCGAGTTGGATTCCGAGCGCCTGTGGGTCAACGGCTACACCAACGATCTGCCCTGCTACATTCCCTCCGAACGAATCCTCGCGGAGGGCGGCTACGAGGGCGCAACGGCAATGCTCTACTACGACCGCCCGACCAAATTCGCTCCCGGTGTCGAGCAACGAATCGTCAGCACGGTCCACCAATTGATGCCGCGCCCGTTTCGACGGTGAATGAGGATGACGAGCAGAGCCATCGGGTGCGTCGGATTGTGGTTGGTCATCTGGGCCGGTTGGCCGGTTGCGGCCGAGCCGAGCGACGCGCTGAAACAACTGCGGGAGACGCGCCAGCAGCTTGCCCACCGTCCACGGCGCGTCCTCTTCAACAACGACGGCTGCGACGCGTTGTATTTTCCAAAAGGCGAACCGCTTACCATCGAGAAGTTTCTCGAGCGGCGCACCACGCCGCTGGCCGGCACACACGTGGACACTATCTCGTATTGCACCATCAGCTCCGGCTTCGGCTTCTTCACGCATCGCACGCGGATCGGCGCCGTCCTGACCCGTCAGCCGGGCGACTACAACATCCGGCCCGACATGCGGAACATCACGCAGGAGCTGCTGGACATGGGCACGGATTGTCTGCAAGCCGTCCTGGAGTTTGCCCACAAGAACAAGATGGAATGCTTCTGGTCCATGCGAATGAACGACACCCACGATGCCGCTCACCGGCCCGATCAACCGTTTTTGCTCTATCCCCAATTGAAACTCGATCACCCCGACTGGCTCGTCGGCGATCCCATCAAGCGAACACCGCACGGACGATGGAGTTCGGTGGACTACGCCCGTCCGGAAATCCGCGAGTTGGCCTTCCGTTTCATCGAAGAAGTTTGCCGCAATTACGATGTGGACGGTGTGGAATTGGATTTCTTCCGTCACCTCTGCTTCTTCAAAAGCACCGCTCACGGGGGCAAGGCCACCGCGCAGGAGCGCGAGATGATGACGGACCTGATGCGTCAGGTGCGCGCGATGACCGAGCAAGTCGGCCTGCAACGCGGTCGCCCGATCCTGCTCATGGTGCGCGTGCCGGATTCCGTCGAGTTCAACCGCGACATGGGCCTCGATGTCGAACGCTGGCTTCAGGAAAAGCTCTTCGACATGCTGGTCACAACCTGTTATTTCCGTCTCAACCCGTGGGAAACCAGCGTCGCGCTCGCCCACCAATACGGCGTACCGGTCTATCCGTGTCTGAGCGATTCACGCGTCAAAGGCGAAACCCGTTTCCGTCGCGCCTCGGTGGAGAGTTATCGCGGCCGGGCGCTCTGCGCGTGGGCCGCTGGCGCCGACGGCATTCACCTTTTCAACCTCTTCGACCCGAAGTCACCGGTCTTCAGGGAGGTGGGCGACCCGAAGTTGTTGCGGACACTCAACCGGCTGTATTTCGTGACCGTGCGCGACGGCCAACCGGACTCGTGGCTGGCCGACGGCTCAAAATATTGCAATCGGCCCATCCTCACTCCGTCCCATCCGAAGGTGATTACGGCGGGCAAACCGTTGTCGGTGGACATTGAGGTCGGCGAAGACTTCGAGGCCGCCAACGCAGCGCGAGTGACTTTGCACGCGCAGATGCCGATGTTGCGCAATGCGGGTGATCTGCGAGTGAAACTCAACGGCCATGAACTCGTCGGCGGCAGGCTCGTCAAGGATTGGCTCGACCTCGATGTCCATCCCGCATGGATCAAGAAAGGCGCGAACAAGATGGAAGTCGCCATCCTTCCGCAGAGAGGCGACAACGTGTCCTGGACGGCGGTTTATGAGGCCGACAAGCTGCCTGAAAAACCGTGGACGCGCGACAGCGGTTCGCCGCGCACTCAGGAACGATTGGCCAACGGGACACTCACCATCGCTGATCGCGGAACTCAGCCGGGAGATTTTCATTACTATCGGTGCGCGTGGGGCGCCGATCCGGCAGGCAGGTCCGTGGTCGAAGCGCGCGTCAAAGTCATCTCCGGTCTCAGCCGCATCATCATCAGCAACGGCGTCGCACAGGAACGGTTGGAACTGTTGCCCGACCGCATCGAATTGTGGAGTCGCAAGACCGTTCGCTACGCGATGGATACCACCACCGACTTTCATGTCTATCGGATCGTCACCGAGGGCAAGGATGTGAAGGTGTATGTGGACGGCCAGCTTCGACTCAACGCCCCCGGCGCGTATGTCAAAGCGGGCGTTGGCCGTAACGAAGTTTGTTTCGGCGCCTCCGACAGCACGAATGTCGGCGAAGCCTGCTGGGATTACGTCCGCGCCAGCGGTGGAGGCCCATCCTGTTATGATCTGGTGTTGCAGGTGATCCCTTCCAGGCGATGAACTTGATGAACACAACGCGGCGCGGTTGCTGGCGATTCGGCCTCCTCCTGCTGATGATTTCAAAAATGGCGCTCAGCGCCGACCTTCAACTGACGCTGCCGCCCTCCTGGTATGCTGTACCCGACGTGCCGATGAGCCTCTACTATGACAATGTGGTGCTGACCGAAAAACCGCAAAACTACCGCTTCGAAGTGCAATGCGACATCGGACGGTCCGAGACGCGGCGTTGGACTGTGACCCCGGCAGACAAAGACGTGGGCACCCACCCGCTCTCCGTGACCGTGAAAGACTCCCACGAAAACATCTTGCAACAGGGAACAACAACCTTGCACGTGGCGCCCCGACACGCCGGAGCAGGACGGCGTCTGCGATTGCTGGTTGTCGGCGACAGCCTCACAGCAGCGTCGCTGTATCCGAATGAAATGGCGCGACTGTTGGCCGGCCCCGACAACCCCCGCTGGACGATGCTCGGCACCCACAAACCTCCGAGCGCAGCCAAAGGCGTGGCGCACGAGGGGTACGGCGGCTGGACATGGGCGGCGTTCTTGTCGCGGTACAACGACAAACTCGGACACCCGTTCGACGACAAAGGGAAACGATGGAGCAGCCCGTTTGTCTATGCGGGAGTGGATGGCAAGCCCGCGCTGGATCTCCCCCGCTACTTCCGCGAACACTGCAGCGGTGAGCCGCCCGATGTCGTCACGGTGTTGCTGGGCATCAACGATTGTTTTCGCGCCAACCCGAACGACCTGGCGGCCATGGATGCGAACATCAGCGCGATGCTGGACCATGCCGAGAAACTACTGAAAGCATTTCGCGCCGCCGCGCCCCGCACGGCGTTCGCCATCGGCCTGACCACGCCGCCCAACGCGCGCGAGTCGGGCTTCGAGGCCAACTACCAGGGCAAATATCATCGCTGGGACTGGAAACGAATCCAACATCGGCTGGTGCAGAGAATGATGGAACGACTGGGCGGACGCGAGCGCGAAGGCATTCATCTGGTGCCCACGGAACTCAATCTCGATCCCGTGGATGGGTATCCCAATAACAACGGCGTGCATCCCAACGCCACCGGCTACCAACAAATCGGCGCCAGTTTCTACTGCTGGCTGAAATGGTGGATGCACACGCAGGAGAAGTCGTGAAGCCTCCACCGATCGGCCTATGCCTCCCCGCTGGGCGCAGCCCGTGTTTCCTCCCGCTGACACTGGAGGGACATCATACCCATATCTTTCACCTTCACAACGGAAAGGTCAGGAAACGATGAGAAGGCTTCCCAACCAACTGCATGGTAGAACATTTGCCTGCGTCGTCGCGCTGACGAGCATTATCACAGCCGAAGCCGCGCAATGGAGAGTGCCACCTGGCGACGGCACCAACGACCAAACGACAGTCATCCAGCAATTGCTTGATGAGGCGGGAAACGCCGGCGGCGGTGTCGTCGAAGTGCCCGCAGGACGCCACGTCGTCCGAGGAACGCTGTCGGTGCCGGCCAACGTGACGCTGCAAGGAACCTTCCGCGTGCCGCCGACAGTCCAACGCAGGAGAACTGGCGAGTTGGGCGGTTCGGTGTTGCTGGTCTACACGGGACGCGGCAAGGAAAACGGCCCGCCATTCATCCGTTTGGCGGGCAACAACGCGGCCATTGCCGGGTTGGCTATCTCGTATCCCGAATGGAAACAGAGCGACGTGCCGCCGGTGCCGTATCCGCCATGTGTGCTCGCCGAGGGTGTGGAGAACGTCGGCATCGAAAACTGTCTTTTCCTCAATCCGTATGAGGCCATCAAATTGGTGCGAGCCCACCGACACCTGGTGCGCAACGTCACCGGCTACCCCATCAAACGCGGCATCTACGTGGACGAGTGTTACGACATCGGCCACATCGAGAACGTGCATTTCTGGCCGTTCGGCGTTGTTTACAAACCCGACAACCCGTATTGCCGCTGGATCAACCTGCACGGGGTCGCTTTCGAGCTGGCCCGCACCGACTGGCATTACGTGCTCAACACATTTTGTTTCGGCTACGGCATCGGCTACAAGTTTTCCGAGTCGGCCAAAGGCAGCGCCAACGGCAACTTCCTCGGCCTCGGTGCCGACTGCTGCCAGCGCGCGGTCGTCGTCGAACAGGCGCAGGAACCGGGCCTGCTGATCACCAACGGCGAGTTCGTGGGCCGCTGGAGCAGCACGAACGCCGTCTGTCTGGAAATCGCCCCCCAAGTGCGTGGCAAGGTCAGCCTTGTGAACTGCTCATTTTGGGGGCCGATTGACCGCTGCGTCTGGATGCGCAGTGCCGTCGGACAATTCACCGCCAGCGCCTGTCACTTTGTGCATTGGGACACTGCCGGCATCGGCAGTGCGGCGATTCAACTCGATGCCGGCCGGGCCATCGTTCAGGGCTGCACCTTCGAGCAGGAGGGAACCCACGTGCACATCGCCGAATCGGTCAAATCAGCCCTGCTGGTCGGCAATCAGGCGCAAGGCGGCTTCGTGGCCGAGAACCACGCTGGCCATCGCACACATCTTGCCGCCAACGAACCGGGGCCAGCCGAGTGGACCGACGAGGCGAAGAAGCATTATCGCGTGAGTGTGGGCGCGGAAGGCGACGGGCAATTCCTGCGCCGCTGGCACGGACGCGAAGAGGGTTTTCGCTGGTCAATGGCGGAATCGCAGTTGCGGTTGCCGGTCGTTCCGAATGAACCATACACACTGACGTTGAAGATGAACATTCCGAAAACGGCCATTTCGTCGGAGGCAGGTGTGTACATGGAGGGCAAACGCCTCGCAACGCTTGAAGCCGGCCACAAAACCATCCGCATCGAGCTGCCAGCCACAGAAGCTCGCCAGGTGATCCTGAAATTCGTTTGCGCAGGCTGGCAGCCGTCGCATGTTCACGCCGAATCGAAAGACGCCCGCATCCTCGGCATCCAGTTGTCCGAAATCACGATGCGAGCCAAAAGCGCCGGCCCGCGCCTCTTTCACGCGAACACCGGCGAATGGAAATAACCCTACGCCCGCGTTGCTGCCGCTCCTCGTCTGTCCCCTCTTACCGTAATAACGCTACAAATGTAGCATCATTACGGCAGCCGCAGGTTGTAGTGCGGGAAGTTCAGCAACGGGCCTTGGGTGGCTCAGCACTTGGCGATCTCCGAAGCATCACGGGAAACGGTAGTGTCGGCGGTTTGATTGCTGGGCGGTTTCCGCGCAGAAACGCTTCTTTGTTCTGCCCGTGACCACGGAGCTCTCTCGATACCTTCCACAAAGTAACCGAGAGGTCGCGGCGTTTTCTGAATCGCCCGGCCTTGCTCGGAGGGGGCGGCGCTGCTAGAGTCGCGCCGCCGTGAAGCGGTCTTTGGATCCAACGCGAGAAGAGGTGTGGGACGAGTTTTGGGGGCAACGCCCTTGCGTCGCCGACATTTATCCTTCTGTCTCTGACATCGTGGGAGAAGTGTTGCGCACGTTTCCCGATGTGCGCGGGTTGCGGTTTCTGGAGGTCGGCGCGGGCACGGGACGCGAAGGGCATGTGTTCGCCCAACGGGGCGCGATGGTGACGTTGCTGGATATTTCGTGGGAAGCGTTACGGCTGTCGCGGCAGGTGTCATCGTTGCCGCGTTTGGTTCGAGGAAATGCGGGGGAGGCGCCGTTTCGAGACGAATCGTTCGACCTTGTGTATCATCAGGGGTTGCTGGAGCATTTTCGTGATCCGATGCCGTTGTTGCGGGAGAACTACCGGCTATTGAAGCCGGACGGTTATCTGTTGGTGGATGTGCCGCAGCGGTATCATGTGTACACAGTGATGAAACATGCGCTGATGGCGGTGAACCGGTGGTTTGCCGGTTGGGAAACGGAGTTTGCGCCCGGAGAACTGGAGCGACTCGTGGCGGCGGCGGGTTTTGAGGTGCAGCGCCGTTACGGGTATGCGATGCATCCGGGACTGACGTACCGTTTGCTTCGGGAAGTTGGCAAGAAGTGCGGAGTGAAGTTGCCGATGTATCCGAATCTCGGCCCGTTGTATCGCGGTTGGCATTCGCTGCTGCGGCGTCTGGAGCGATGCCGGGTCGGGCATTATTTTGTGGTGTCGGTCGGTGTCGTGGCTCGGAAACGGTAGGCTTTTTCGACAACGTCGAGGGCGCGGCGAGCGGTTTCATCCCAATTGAACCGTCGCGCCCACTGGATGGCGGCGGCACTGAGTCGTTGGCGCAGGGCGGTGTCAGTGAGCACCAGAGCGAGTTTCTCGGCAAGCGCGGCGATGTCGCCATGCGGAACCAAAAGCCCGGTTTCGCCGTCGCGCACGGCTTCGCGCAGGCCGGGGGAGTTGCTGGCGACCGAGGGAGTGCCGCAGGCGCCGGCTTCGACGACACATAATCCCCAACCTTCTTTCGGCGAGGGATACGCCAGAACCCAAGCCCTTTGCATTTGCTCGGACAACTGCTGAACATTGAGGTAGCCGGTCATGGTGACCCGGTCTTGCAAACCTCGTTCTTGGATCATTCGCCGCAGTTCCTGTTCGAAGTCGCCTGTGCCGACGATGGTCAATCGAGCTTCGGGGATTTGTCGAGCGACCCGTTCAAACGCTTCCAGCGCCAGGGTGACTCCTTTGGTTTTGCGGACGCGTCCGACCCACAGCACGGACGGATAGGGTGTTTTGTGGTTTGGGTTGGACGGGTGGAACAGGTTGTGGTTCATGCCGCAATAGACGACATGCATTTGGTCGGGAGCCATTCCGTATTCGGTCAATTCGGCAGCGGTGGAGTTGGAAATCACGATGGCGGGGCAGCGGCGATAAACGCGCACGGCGAGCCGTTCCATGACTCGAACATACCAGGCAATCGGCAGGGGCACGTTGCCAAACAGGCTGTCGCCAAACAGGTGGTAGTAGTAACCGACAATCGGTTTGCGGGTAAACCACGGCAACAAACAGGCCACCTTGGAAAGGTGCTCCACAATCACGTCGGCCTCCCGCAGCCACGACCGACAACAAAGCGAGACCATCCAGTTGAAAAACTCTTCGCGTCCGCGACGAAATATCTGGACGCCCTCACAAAGAAATTGTTTTTCTCTCGCTCCGGCAAAATTGCTGACCAACAAGCGCACCTGGTGTCCGCACGCCGCCCACCGGGTGGTGGTTTGATAAACCACCTCCTCGACGCCGCCAGCGCGGGGATTCATCCAGTCGCGGTGATTGATGACCAGAATGCGCATGGACAACGGCTTCAGAGGTTCGCCCGCGCCTTCAGCAGGGCAAGGTCGGCATCCACCATCATGCGCACCAGCTCCGGGAATCGGACGGTGGGTTTCCATCCGAGTTCGCGCGCTGCTTTACTGGCGTCGCCGAGCAGCAAGTTCACTTCCGACGGTCGAAAGAGAGCCTTGTCCACCACGACATACTTTTCCCAGTCCAGCCCGACATGCTCGAAGGCCAACTGTGCAAACTCGCGCACCGAATGCGTCTCGCCGGTGGCGATCACGTAGTCTTGCGGTGTCGGTTGCTGAAGCATGGCCCACATGGCGCGGACGTAATCGCCGGCGAACCCCCAGTCGCGTTGCGCGTCGAGATTGCCGAGCGCGAGCCGGTCGGCAAGGCCGAGTTTGATCTTGGCGACGGTGCTGGAGATTTTTCGGGTGACAAACTCATAACCTCGTCGGGGGCTTTCGTGATTGAAGAGAATGCCGGAGAGCGCGAACATGTTGTAGGCTTCCCGGAAATTCCGGGTGAAATGGAATCCGGCCACTTTCGAGATGCCATAGGGCGAGCGCGGATGAAACGGAGTGTTTTCCCTCTGCGGCACTTCATGGACGTGGCCGAACATCTCGCTGGAGGCGGCGAAATAAAACCGGCAGTGGGGCGCCTGCTCCCGGACGGCGACCAGCATGAAGTGCGTGCCGTTGATGTTGGTGTTGACGGTGGAAAACTCGTCTTCAAACGAATAGCTGACGAAACTTTGCGCAGCCAGATGGTAACACTCGTCGGGTTGCACCCTCGCCACGACCCGCACGAGGCTGGGATAACTTTCCAGCGAGGCGCATTCGAGGCGGATGTGCGGAAGCAGGTGTTTGATCCGCCAGAGACGGTGTTCGGGGTCTTCCAGAGCGACGCGTCGGACCACGCCATGGACGGCGTAACCTTTTTGGAGCAGGAACTCTGCAAGGTAAGAGCCGTCCTGGCCGGTGATCCCCGTGATCAGCGCTTTCTTCATGCGCTTTCTCTTACAAGAGTCACCGCCAAACGGCAACGACAGAGTTGCGTTCCTTGCGCTTTCAACGGAACTGCCGCATGTAATCCAGAAACGCTTTGGCGCAACGGTCAAGATTGGCAACCGAGCCGCCGCCCTCCAGCACTTCACACATCTCGTAGGCGATGTAGCCCTGATAACCGATTTCCTTCAACGCCCGAATAAACGTTTTGTAATCGAGAAACCCCTGTCCCATCGGAACCGCCCGCATTTGCGGCAACAATGGAACATAATTGGTCTGCTCATGCTCATACTTGAAACGCGGCAGCCGCTTGTAGTCTGCCGTCGTGGTGTGCACCAGATGCGGTTTCATGGTGTGAACAGCCTTGCGGATTTCTTCCGGAGACATGCCGATCAGCGTCGGCGACCAGCAATCAAACGCCGCCTGCACATTGGGCAGATTCACCTCCTCGATCATCCATTTCAGCGTGTCGTGGTGCAACCCGATGTCGTGATGATTTTGCACGGCCAGCGTTACTCCGTATTGGGCGGCCAGCTTCCCAGCCATCCGCAAACCTTCGACCACCGCTGCATACTGCTTGTCAAACGGCACTCCGGGACGTTCATACCCGGTAAAAATGCGGATCATTTTCGTGTCCAGATCGCGCGCCAGGCGAGCCAGTTCACCGACGTAAACCGCCTGAATTTCGGGATTGGGGATGCCCGGTTTGTCAATGCCCGCCGTGAAATCCGTGTAGCCAGCCAAGCACACCAGTTCCAGCCCCAACTCTTTGATGCGCGCACGAAGTTTCCGCCGTGCCGCGTCGTCATAACCCGTCACCGACAAATGCGGATGCTTGGCGGCCAGCATTACGCCATCGAAGCCGAGCTCTTTGGCTTTGAGAAGAAACTCCTCCACCGTCAACGTGGCCTGCCCGCGCCACACACCCATGTAGCTGACCGAATGAAGACAGGTCTTCACCTTGAAATCCTTCGGGTTGCCCGTGGGCAGTTTCTGGGCGTGAAGGCCTGCGCTCACCAGCCACAGAGACGTCAGAATCCAATAGGCTTGTTTCATGACGCCGAGACTACCGCAGACCGCCGGCAAAAACAAGCCGAAGCTGAGAGGGCGGAATTTCCGAGAGAAGACTTTACTTTTGCACGGGCTTTGATATTCTTCCGCTCACAAGGAGGTTGGAACCTTTATGAAGGAGGCAGAGTGCGGCTTAGCCCCCGGCGTGTCCGCGGTGGATCATCCATCGGGTGTGGCTGGGGTTGAGCGGTCCCCTCAGAAAGAAGAGCTGGAACGCGAGCTACAGCAGAAGCGCGAGCAACTGTTGTTACTGCGACGCCAGCAGGAGGAATTGGAGCGCCAAAAAAACGATCTGGAGGAACTGCGCCGCAAACATGAGGACTACGCGCGCGGTCGGCAGGAGATGATCGAGCAACTCACCCGCGCGCTGGTGTTGCTGGAGCGCGAACAGATCGAAGCCCAACGTCGCGTCGAACTGTGCATCAGCACGCAACAATCCTTCCGCGACGCGCTCGAGCAGTTGCAGCGAATTCGGGATGAAGAATGGACGAGCGAAAATGTTCGAACCGAACTCAGTCGCGCACTTGGCCTCATCGAAAACGCGCGCGCCGAGTTTCAACGCGCGTGCGCCCGCCTGGAGGGTTTGAGTTCGAAACCAGTCGTTCCCGAAAAAAAGAAGGAGGAAGGTCTCACCGAGTTCGCGCGGTATTTCTGGTTGGGACTGGCTGCGTCGCTGCCACTGATCATCACGGGCACGATTTGGTTGATGGTGTTTCTGTTTTGGAAACGCTAACCGATGATCTTCGCGCGAAAACCACTCACCCCGATTGATCGCGCCGTCGCGGATCTGGAGCGGCAGATCGCCGAACTGAAACGACGAGCGCGCGAAACCGAACACGCCCTGGCGCAACCACGCCCCAAACAGGGCGCGTGGATGAACCGCCCGGCTCCGCCACCCCGTCGTCACCCGTTACCGGATGTGCCCGTCGAGCCACTGAAGGAATTGGAGCAAACCGAGTTGCCGTTTGCGCGACAACCGGAATTGTTCTCGCGCTCGCCGGAGCAGGCTGCGAGGAGGCGCCTGCCGCTGCGCCATCAACAACGGAAAAATCGCGAACGCTTTTATTTATGGCTCGGACTCGGCATCGTCGTGCTGGGGTTGCTCTGGCTGGTGGTGCGCTGAATCTGCGCGTCGAATCCACCGAGCGCGGAGTCAGCCGCATCGAGTTTGTCCGTCGCAGCGGTTCGGCAACGTTGCCCTACGATCTGGAGGCGCAACTGAAACGGTATTTCAGCGGCCAGCGTGTTCGGTTTCGAGTTCCCCTGGACTGGAGCGGCGCCACCGCGTTTCAGCGAAAAGTCTGGCGCGTATTGCGGCGAATCCCCTACGGCGAAACGCGTTCGTACGCATGGGTGGCGCAACAAATCGGTTGTCCGCGAGCGGCGCGCGCCGTGGGAGCAGCCTGCAAAGCCAATCCGATTCCGATTCTCGTGCCGTGTCACCGCGTGGTGCGCAGCGATGGCGGGCTGGGCGGATTCAGCGGCGGACTGGCGCGGAAACGGGCGTTGTTGCGGCTGGAGGATTGTATTCCCTGAGGAGCGTGGGCATGAGTTTTTGCAGTTGCGCGATGCGCGCCTCGTCCACCGGATGCGTGCGAAGGAAGACGGGTGTGGTGTTCGGGTGTTGCCTGCTGTAGGCCGCAAACCGTTGCCACAACTCGATGGCGTTGCGCGGGTCGTAACCGGCTCGAGCCATGTACACCGCTCCCAAATGATCCGCCTCATATTCCTGTTTGCGCGAATAGGGCAACAACACCCCCACCTGTGCAAGCACCCCGTAGGCGGTGAGAAACGCCTGCCGTTGCTGTTGTTCCTTGCCTTGCATGGCGCTGTCAAGGACCATGCCACCCGTTTGAATGAGCATGGCTTGCGACATGCGTTCGGCCCCGTGTCGCGCAACAGCGTGAGCCATTTCGTGTCCGACAATCGTGGCCAGACCGCCTTCGTCCTTCGCGAGGCCGAGGATGCCCGTGTAAACAGCCACCTTGCCGCCCGGCAAACAGAAAGCGTTGACCGTCTTCGGATCGTCAATCAGCACAAACTCCCACTGGGCCTGGGGCATGTCCTTTCCCGCGACGCGGGAAATCCGTTGGCCGACCTGTTGAAGCAGGGGATTCCAAACCGGGTCGGTGGAAATCTTGGAGTTCTGTTTGACCTTCTGAAACTCCGTCAGACCCAATTGCATTTCTTGTTGCGATGAGATCAGCAACAGTTGGGAACGGCCGCTAACCGGAACCGTGGAGCACCCGCTCAGGCCAATGGCAAGAGCAACGGCCAGCAAAGGAAAGACCAGTTTGTTCATGGCAACACTTTATGAGTGACAGTTGCATAGCAATTCCCGCCGCAACAAGTCAAGTGCCGTTTGGCTGACCATCCACTTGAACGTTTCACGGTCGAAACTGAATTGCCACCGTTGTGCCAACGTTCGCGTCGGCGTGGCAAGCCCGATAAACACCAACCCCACCGGTTTGTCCGGTGTGCCGCCTGTCGGACCGGCGATGCCGGTGGCGCTGAGCGCGTAGTCGGCTCCGCTGCGCGCACGCGCGCCCTCGGCCATCTGACGGGCGACCGGTTCGCTTACCGCGCCGTGCTGTTTCAAGGTTTCGTCGCGGACACCAAGGTCGCGCATTTTCGCCGCGTTGGAATACGCGATCCAACCGTTCAGAAACACGGCGCTGGCGCCGCTGACATTGGTCAACCGATGGGCAATGAAGCCGCCCGTGCAGGATTCGGCAGTGACCACCGTCCTCTGCGCCGCCGCCAGCATCCGCACGACGACCTCTTCCAGCCGCTCGGCATCGGTGCCGAAAATGTCCTCACCGAGCGCGGCGCGAATCCGGGCATCGGCCTCGGCCAGTGACGCTCCGATGATACGAACTTCGACTTCGCCCGGCCGGGCACAGTAACCCAGTTCCACGTCTGCCAGGCCGCCGAGCGCCGCAGCGACCTTTTGTTCGACCGCCGATTCGGGCAGGCCGGCGACCTTGTAGGTCCGACATGGAGTTGCCGGACCGCGCGGCAGGAGCGGAACCACGGATTCCCGGAACATCGGCTCCATTTCGCGCGGCGGGCCGGGCAACAGAAAGATCCGTTTGTCGCCGTCCTCGATGGCAAGGCCGGGCGCCGTCCCGTTCGGATTGGGCAGAACGCGGGCGCCTTCGGGAACCATGGCCTGGACAAGATTCTGTTCGGGCATTTCGCGGCCGCGTTTGCGGAACCGCTCGCGGATCTGCTCGGCCACCTGCGTATCAAGGTGCAGCGGCCGACGCAACAGTTCCGCGACCACATCGCGGGTGCGATCATCGCTGGTGGGACCGAGTCCGCCGGTGATCAGCAGCAGATCGGCGCGAGCAAGCGCCTCGCCAATCACAGCCCGCAACGCGGCGGGATCGTCGCCGACGGTCGTGTGCCGCACAATCCGAAGGCCGAGTGGAGCCAGTTCGCGGGCCAAAAATTGCAGGTGGGTGTTGGCGACAAGGCCGAGAAGCAATTCGCTGCCGGTGGTGATGAGTTCGATGTTCATGGGTTGTCCGGTTTGGGCGCTGGAGGTTTGCCTTCGCTGTGGGGCAGGATCTCTTTCGGCAACCGGGTGGGTCGCCAGTTGGGGTTGTCGAGGGTGCCGCCCACTTTGTATTCGAAAATCTTGCCAAACATCCATGTGAGGATATTGATGCCGGGCCAGGAGCGAAGCGGTTGAGCTTCCACCCGAAAGTCGAGGTCACCCTTGGCCAGTCCGATGCTTCCTCGGCTGCGCACCGCCGCCGCGACGGTTTCCAACTGAAGGTCGTCGGTAGCGATACGCTCATCGCCGATGCGGTAGGTGCAACGGGCGCTGGTGACGGCTGTGGAGCCAAGCCCGGGAACGACGAGGTTGAGGATTTGCGAGAAGATGCCAAAGAGTGGGACTTCCATGAGGACGCCGTTGGCAATTTCCAGCGTGCCGTTGCCCTGATAGGTGGCGAGGTTGCCGCCGATACCGTTGAGGTTCAGTCGCAGTTTCACGCTTCCGCTGGCATTGGTGTTGGCGCTGCCGATGCTCTGGAGGATACGTTGCACGTTGCACTGATCCGCGGCAAGCTGCAAACGAAAAGCCGTATTGGTGCCGGCAGCCAGCAGATCGGCTTCTCCGCGCACCGTGCCACCGCAGAGGGCGGCGTTGAACTGGCGAACCAGAACGGTGCTGTTGGAGGCGGTCAACTCGGCGGTCGCGTGGTCGGCTTTCAGCTTCCACCAGCCGAGACCTTGCGAACGCGCTTGCACAGTGAGCGCCTCGTTGCGGCGCACCAGATCGGCATCAAGCTGGTCGGCGGTGAATTTCCACCATCGGGCTTCGTGCGCTTTGGCCTGCGCCTGAAGAATGTCATTACTGAAAACGAGGTCAGCATCCAGACGACCGGCGAAAAGGTTCCAGCCGTTGAACTCCCGTGCGTGCGCCTTGACCTGCAACAGTTCGTTGGTCAACGTGACTACGGCGTTCAGTCGTGCGGTGCTAAAATCTTTGTGCGCGAAATGGTCGGTGGCAAGCGTGGCACTCCAGAAGGTTTGGTTGGAGTGAACCAGATCCGCAATGCCTTCGGCATGGACCAACGTGTTGGAACCCGTCTGGTACGGCTCGATCGCTTTGGCGGCGCCGGGACCGAGCAGGGCGGCGAGGATGTGAGGGTTGGCCGTGCTGTCAAACTGGAAACGCACCTGTTGGCGTTGGAGATCCGCCAGTGCGCGGCCGCGAAGCTGACCGCCGCCGATGCTCAAAACGATGTCGCTGGCCGCGACGGTGTTGGCGGTGATTTGCAGATCGGCGCGGGCGCGCGCGGCGCAATTGGTGCCGCAGGCCAGTTCTGCCGCATCCAGATTGAGCTGAAGGGTGTTGTCCGCAAACTGCAGTTGTCCACGACCGTGCCCGACGACCAGTTTCCACCACCGGAAACCGTCGTCGGCGACATCCGCCGACCACGTGGTGCGGTCGGGACGCGCAAAATCAACAAACCCCTTGGCCGCAATCTGAAGACGGGGACCGAAATGGTACGGCTCCATAATTTTTGCCGCTGACTCACCCAGCCACACAGCCATCGGCACCGGGTTGGCCGTCGAACGCATCGTGAACACCAGTTGCTGACGCTCGAAATCGGCTGTGAGTTCGCCGCTGAGACAACCGTCATCACGTTCCAGAAGAAGATCGCGCACTTCGAGACGGTTCCGATGCAACCGCAAAGAGCCGGAAACCCTTTTCAAAGGGACCTCGCGGTAACGACAAGCTGTCGCCTCCACTTTGGCGTCATACGCAAAAGCTTCCGGGTCCACAAAATCGCCGCGAACCCTGGCCGTGATGTGAGGCGGTTTCTCAAACGCGCACGGAGCAATCCACCGTTGCATGGCAGGCGTCATCAACGGCAACAACCGGGTGGGGTCCAGCGTGCTCTCAAACTCGTAAGCAAAATCGCTGCTCTCAATGTGGTAGGTGCCCTGCCCGACCAATTCACCTTCCCGCATCGCCACGTGCGCGTTGGAAATGGTAATCCGAGGCCCTCGGTTTTCGAAATGAAAACTGACTGCACGAAACGGAACACCGCGAAATTCCCCAGCGCCGAGCTGGACCGTTCCACTGAGCACCGGCACGGGACCGGTCTCCGGCGAAAGGATGTAACGGAGAAAAATGTTGGGATTCTCGTAAAGCCGAAACGGCGGAATGGCTTGACCAAGCGACGGCGGAAGTAACGGACGCAACACGGTGGGGTCAAAGGAACTTTTCAAGCTCAGATCGGTTTGTCCACGCGCAAGGTCGTAAAGGCCGCTGACGCTCAATTCGCCTCCCGCCAGCTTCGCCGCGGCCCTGGGAATGCGGACGGCTCCATCGTGGACCACAGCCTCCAACTCGATCTGTTCGATGGCGAGTCGCCGATAACGCACGCCCTCGCCGAGCAAACGAATGCGGGCATCTAGGTCCATCGGACGGGCGAGGTCAATCTCGAAATCCAAATACAAATCCGGCGGTTTGCGGCTGCGAATGCTGTGCAGTTCGCGCAGACCCGTGGAAATGAAACTGAAGTTGTTCGTGCGCGCGCTCAAGGACGGAGTCGGCGCGCGCATGTCCAGCGCAAGGCGTCCTGTCACGTAGAGGAAAATGCCGCAATACATTCCCGTGAGTTGTTCGATGCGGATCACCCCACCCGGTTCAAAACGCAGCGTGGCATGGGCATCGGAAGCCGTGAACGATTCACTCCCGATCTCATCCGGCGGCATCGGCGCCGAAATCTGAGCATTCACAAGGCGCAGACCGCGAAGGGCATTACGCCCCGACAACAGGGCCATCCAATCAATCTGCAACGACACTTCGGTAATCCGAATGAGCGGTTCCTCAGGACGCCGGGCATCCGCCAGAGAAAGTTTTTCCGCCACAATGCCGCTGAGCCAGTCCAGCCGCAGACTTGCAAACCGCACGATGTAGCCGTTTTGTCGGAACTGTTCCCGAACAAACCGGCAGACCAGTTCGGGAAACCCGTGCAGATTCAGATACAGCAAACTGACGACCACGACCACCGTCGGGGGCCAGATTGAGTGGGTCACCCATCGCAGCAATTTTCTCACAACCCACACTGATAACGGCCCTCCCCAAGCGAGTCAACGCAGTTGTCTCCCACCCTCACGGCCCCTGCGCGCTTTTACTCGTGGCGGAGGGCTTCGACCGGGTCCATCAGCGCAGCGCGGCGGGCCGGATATAGCCCAAAAATGATGCCCACCATCGCAGAAATGCCAAAGGCCAACAGCGGCGACCAAAAAGTGATCACCGTTCGCATCCCGGCAAAGTGCGTGACAAGGAACGGGATCGTAATGCCCAACCCAACCCCCAGTAACCCGCCCGTGCCGGAGAGAATCACCGACTCGATGAGGAACTGCGTGAGAATATCGCGGCGTCTCGCGCCGAGCGCCCGTCGAATGCCGATTTCACGGGTTCGCTCTGTCACGGTGGCCAGCATGATGTTCATGATCCCGATGCCCCCCACCAGCAACGAGATGGCCGCGATGGAACCGAGGACGATGTTGAAGATCTGCTTCGTTCGTTCCGCCTGACGGAGTAATTCCAGTGGAACGACGATCTCGTAGTCTTTTTTCTTGTGATGACGTTCGAGCAATTCCTTAACGGCCTCGGCCACGGCCAGCACCCGGTCGCGGCGGTGGACGCGGACAGTCACCTCGTGCAGTTGGATGTGTTCGGCTTCAAAGCTGCCCGTGCGACGTTTGATGAGCACCTCTCCGTAGCGGGTCTTCGCCGTCTCCAGTGGGATGAAAATCTGGTAAACCGCCGGCTTGGGCGCTCCCGGTGCGGTGTCGGGTTGCGCGATTTTCCCGCGCGGCTCCATGATGCCGATGACCCGGTAGTAGTGGGAACCGACGCGAACATCGCGTCCGATGGGAGACTCGAAAGGAAACAACACCGGCACGGTTTCGGCGCCGAGCACGCAAACGCTGGCGCAGGTTTCCATGTCAATCATCGTGAAGAAGCGGCCGGCGGCGACGTGATGATTGCGCATTTCGGGATACCAAGGAACCGTGCCGACAATTTCGCAGTCCACGCGGCGGTTGATGTGCCAGACGTAGTCACGAATGATGCGGCTGGGCACCACAATGGTGATGCCCGGAATGGTGTTGCGCAATCGCTCCAGATCGCGGTAGGTCAGACCATATTGAATGACGAAACTGGTGCGGCCCGACTGGGAAAGTTTCTGGTCGTCGGGAGGCTTCACGCTGGTGAGAATGATGTTTTGGCTGCCGAGCTTGGCGATCTGTTCCTGCGCCTCATAGCTGGCGCCTTCGCCAATGGCCAGCATCGCAATAACCGAGCAGACGCCGAAAACAATCCCCAGCACCGTCAACAGCGACCGCAGCCGATGCATCCAGAGGCTTTTCAAGCCGAGCCACATCGTGCGCCGCAGCCGCGCCACGTCGAAGCGGTGTCTTTCCCGATCGTTGGCGTTAGTGGCGGACATCGCTTTCCAGTTCGCCGTCGCGCAGCCGCAGCGTGCGAGAACAGTGTTTCGCAACGCCGGGGTCGTGCGTGACGAGGATGAGGGTTTTGCCGTTGCGGTTGAGGTCGGCGAAGATGTGGAGGATTTCCGCGCCGGATGTGGAATCCAGGTTGCCGGTCGGCTCATCGGCGAGGATGACCAGCGGATCGTTGGCGAGCGCGCGAGCGATGGCGACGCGTTGTTGTTGGCCGCCCGATAGCTCGAAGGGCCGGTGGTGAAGGCGGTGTTCGAGACCGACACGGGCGGCCAGCTCCCTAGAGATGGCGCGACATTCCGCTTCGGGCCGGCCCTGGTAGTAGAGCGGCACTTCGATGTTTTCGAGCACGGTCAGTTGCTGGATAAGGTTGTAGGACTGAAAGATGAATCCGAGTCGTTTGCCGCGAATGACCGAGAGCGCATCGTCATCGAGTTGGGAGACATCTTCGCCGCCGAGCCGATAACGCCCAGCGGTGGGGCGATCCAGACAGCCCAGCACGTTCAGCAACGTGGATTTGCCGCAACCACTCGGCCCCATGATGCTGACGTATTCGCCGGCATGGATTTCAAAGCTGATCCCACGCAGGGCGGCGACGGTGACCATGCCCATCTGATAGGTTTTGCAGACGTTTTCGCACTGGACGATCGGCGTGGCCATGTGCGTCAGGCCTTTCGTCGCGGTTTCTTCTCGGTTTTCGGTGGGGCCGCACGCGGAGGTTCGGGCATGGCTTTGCCGCTCTCGTCCTCTTCGAGAACGGGTGGCGCGACGGCGGTGAGCGGTCGCAGCAGAACGCGTTCGCCGGCTTTGAGGCCGCTGCGGATCTCAATGAACTCGTCGTTGTTCTCGCCGATCTCCACGATGCGACGCTCCGGTTTGGAGGTGCCGTTGACAACGTAGCAAACCTGGCGGTTCTCCCAAGGGGAAACCGCCTGGATGGGCACATAGACAACATCGGGAAGATTGGTGACGAGAATCTCGACTTTGGCGGTCATGCCGGGTTTGATCCACTCATGGGCTTCGTTGATGTCCACAATGGTCGGATACAACTTCAGGTCCGGGCTGAGATAGCGATTGCCCGAATCGGGCAACACGGAAACTTTGCTTACTTCGCCGCTGAGAATTTGGTCCGGATAGGCATCCAAGGTGATGCGAGCTTTTTGTCCCTTTTGGATTTTCTTGATGTGGCTCTCATGGATTTTCACGCGCACGGCCATACGGGTCATGTCGGGGATGGTGATGATGGTTTGACGGTCCCGAACCGTGGCGCCCTCGTAAATGGGTTCCTGCCCGAACCGAAACCCTTCGTCGCGGCCGGACCCGTAGATGACCAGGCCGGGGCGCTGGGCCGTGATGGTGCATCGCTCGAGCTGACGATACAGGTCGCGTCGGTTGCGGCTCTCGATGTTGAATCGGCCCTGGGCTGAGCGCAGTTTGGCTTGGGCCTGAGCCTGTTTGGAAATAGCCGCGCGCCGGGCACTGACAACATCCCGCACGGCGTCAATGTATCGGAAAAGGCAATCCTCAGCCGTGCGCGTAAAGTCGAATCGCAAGTACAGATCACGCGCAGTCTGAGCGGACAGAACTTTCAGTTGGCAGTTCTCCAGTGCCAGTTCATCCTTGGCCAGTTCGACCTTGGTGACGAAACCTTTCTCATAGAGCCGTTTGGTGGCTTCGATGTTTTTTTTGGCCTGATTCAACTCCATCTCTGCCACTTTCAGGTCGGCCTCGAAACGGCGCAGTTTTTGTTTCGCTTCGCCCTCGCCGAGCCGTTCGATGTTCGCATACGGGCTGAAATCCACCGCGGGCATGGGAACCAACGGGGCGGTGGCTGTGGCGGATTCCGGCGGCAACAAGGCGAAAGTGCGCGGCGCGTTGGTGAGGCTGGAGGATTTTTCAAGTTGTTCATCAGTCAATTTGGTCGGTGCCTCCTCAGAGACGGAAGCGAGAATGCTGGTTGTAAGAGCCTCGATGCTGTCCTGGGTTGCGGCGAGTTCCTTCTCGATGCCGAGTTTCTCGATGATTTGTTGGGTCACATTGCTGCCGAGGTATTTGTCGAAATCCAGCCGTGCGAACCGCGCCCGTTGCTCCGCTTGTTTGATGTTGCTGAGGCTATCGCTCATCTGAATGGCGTAGGCTTCCTGCGCTTCCACCAACGCGGCGCGCGCATTCTCGTAGGAAATATCTTGCTGAACAATCTGCCTTTCCAACTCGCCCGTGTCCAGTTCCACCAGCACCTTGTTGTTCTTGATATCCTCCTCCGTCACCAGATAGCCTTCCTCGACAATCTTCACAATTTTGGTGGAGGCCGACCGAACCTCGCATTTGACCTCTTGCGATTCGAGCGCCTGAACACTGCCGCCTTCCAGCACGGTGATTTCCAACGGGCCGCGCCTTGCCACGAAGGTGGCAATCTCGCTGGCAATATCTTTGCGACGGCTCCGGATGAGCACAACCGACGCCGCCGCTAGCAATACCATGACGCTGAGCAGTCGCCATCGCGGCTGCCGTTTGAGAAACGCCGTCACCTTTTCAAGGCTTGGTTTCATTGATTTCCTGCCACTGTCCATCTTCTTTGATGAACAGAATGCCCAAATTATTCCAAAATTGCAGTCTTGCGATCGTGTGATTGACCAGCGCCTGAGTCCGCTGATTCATGGAACTGACCAGGTCATTTTGCGCATCCACCTGATCCTGCGCTTTCGCCCGACCGAATTCGGCGAGCATTTCCTGCTCCTCAACGCGACGCTCGGCCAGCCGTACCCCGACCTCGCTGATCTCGTAGGTTCGCTTCGCTTCTTCCAATGCACGATAGCTTTCCCGCACCTGCAACGCGATCTGGTCGGCCAACAACGACTGTGCCCGTCGTGCGCGATCCAGCGTGATCAACGCCGCTCGATACTCGTTGCGCTCTCGTTTCCGATCCAACGGCAGGTCCAACGAGGCGCCGACGCTCCATTGCGATTGTTGCGGGCCGGGCAACGGAAAGCCGCCTTTCGGTCCGCCGGTCATGCTCGCGTCAGCCCGCAGATCCAGTTGCGGCAAAAACTTGTTGACGGCCAGCGCGATCTTGCGCTCCGCATCGGCACATTGATCGCGGGCGTTCTGATAGTCCAGCCTCGCTTCCAGCGCGATTCGGATGGAGTCCTCGACGTTGATGTTGGGATGAAAGACTTTCAGCTCCGACAATTCCCGGTCGTCGAGCAACAACGGGGTCGAAACGGGGATGCCGAGTTGAATCTTGAAATCGTCAAGGGCCTTCTTGTAACTGCGAATCGCCTTGATCCAGAGCGTTTCGGCTGTGAGAAGTTGTTGCTCCAACCGTCCCAGGTCCGACTGTGTGAGCCGACCTTCTTCCGCCAGGGCGCGTCCGCGCTCCACAGAGCGTCGTGAACTTTGCAGATTCAAATAACTGTTGCGGATGGCGTCGCGTTTGCCGAGCACGTCGTAGTAGGACTTGGCAATGTCCACACTGAAGTTCTTGCGGAACAGAACGAACTCGCGCAGGTCGTAAAGCACGTCGCGCTCCGCCTGCGTCAGCGCCTCGATCTCCGCCTTGTAACCCGCGTTGCGCAACAGCGGACGTGTAAACGTCGCCCCCAATGCCGAGCTGATTACCGACCGCGGGTCGCCCGAAAGAAACCGCAAAAAATCCGTTGTGAACGCCGCCGTGATTTTCCCAATGTCACGAATCAACCAGTTCACATTGAGGTCGCCGCCCGCGCTGATCTGACGGGTCACGGAGCCTTCGTCGTAAATCTCCCTGTACTTGCCGGCGGCTCCGCCCGAAAAAATCGGCGTGAACTGATGTCGAGACAACGTCAGCGACAACGCGGACAAATAAACCTTCTCCTTCGCATATTGGTAGGCACGGCTGTGTTTGACAGCAATCTGAAGTGCCCGCTTCAGCGAAATCACCGGCAGACCGCGCTCCGCCTCGGCATCGGGTCCCATGAACTCCGCCACCGTCTGGTGGATCGGCGCGTCCGCCAGAGAAAGCGGCTCATTCGTCTCGATGGTGAAATGCGGGTCCATGTTGGGCACACGGACGCCTTTCTGCGCGATGATCGCCGCTGTTTCCCGGTCGGCTGAACGACGATAGTCCGCCGTCGAACAGCCGGCCAGCGCCAGCAACGCAATCCCCATCAAGGGGGCGATCATTCTGTTTACCGTCATCTGTAGTATCAGACACCCCAAGCGGTTTGTCGGTTCACGGCTGGGAGGTGTTTACGCGCAACGGCACCGACATGCAAGCATTCATCGCCGGCGTCACCTCGGCAAACACGCCGCAGACCGCTTTCACCAGTTCCAGACCCGAGCAACTCCGCACCTCCCGCTCCGGCATCGGATAATAGACCTGAACACCCACCCATTGGTTTCTCGGATAGCCTTTCGCCGCCTCCCGCAATTGCTGCGCCGACCGGAAATTCTTCGCTGTGAATACCGCATTCGACTCGAAATCGCCCACCTCCACGACGAACCCTTCCTGTTTCACCAGCCGTCGCAACTCCTCATCGAGCTGCGTGCCGCCGGCGCACTGCTTCATCAGCCGGTGCCAGTCCCAATCCTCCTTCAACAGACAGCCCGGATACGGCTCCGGCCCCACGGCGTAGCCGCGCTCCACTTGCAGGCCGCTTTTGAAAATCTTCTCCTCTTGCTCCACGGAAACAAAAAACTTGGCACAGGAGAAATTCACGTCATGGGAGAGCGGTTTCGCCTCGCGGTTCGCGCGGGGCAACCAACAAATCCATTGCCAGAACACGCCTCGTCCCCAGCGGTCGGTGACAAACGGCGTTTCATAGCGCGATTCGAGATGAAACTTCAGAATCTGCGTGATCCGCTCGTGCGGTTGGAGATTGCCGACGCGGATGCCGCGCCCGAAATCAATCCAGTCCGCGCGAAACGCTTCTCCCGTGGGTAACTCTCCGGCAGGGCGCTGACGCTCCAACCACGGCAGCCAGGCTCTGATGGCGCGGCTCCTCGACATATCAAGCGTCCCGTAAAACCAGAGCGCGGTTCTTCCAGAAAAACATCCAGCCCGACCAAACGGTCAAAACGACCGTGACCAGCCCCAGCCAAAAGGCAACAGCGCAAAACACGGCGTTGAACTGCGGGCTACCGAATCCCCATTCGTCCCGCGCCGCCAGCCCAATGAGGATGAGGATGATTGCAACCATCTGCGAAGCTGTCTTGTGCTTTCCCAATCGTTCGGCTTGAAGCACGACGCCGCGTTCGCGCGCCACCAGTCGCAGGCCAGTGATGAGAATGTCGCGCGAGACAATCAGCAGCGCCATCCAGGCTTGAATGAGGGCGTTGCCGTTGTGGTCGCGCAATTCGACAAAACAAATGAACGCTGCGCAAGTAAGAATTTTATCCGCCACCGGGTCCAACAGCGCGCCGAAAGCGGTTTCCAGCTTGCGCGTGCGCGCCAGCCAACCGTCATACCAATCGGTCAGACAAGCGACGATGAAGACCCCCAGCGCCACGCTCTTGCCCCACGGCGGGTTCGGCAGCAAGAGCGCCGCCACAAAGACCGGCGTCAACGCGATGCGCCAGACGGTCAGACGATTGGGCAGATTCATGACGGCGGATTCTACGCGCTCGGATTCGTTTTACAATCCTTTGCTCGCCCGCCCGAAAGTTCACTTTGGATTTTTGTTTCGTTTGCGGTAAGCTAGCCGCGTTATGAAACGCTGGTGTGCAACGATCCTGTTGGCTGCGTCGGCGGGAGCGGCAGAGGTGGAGACGCAGGTGCTGTATCTTTCCGGCAAGGGCAGGGAGGATGCCGTCCCGTGGGAGTTTCTGTGCACGGCGGGTCGCAAAAGCAACACATGGGCGAAGATTCCGGTGCCGAGCTGCTGGGAACTGCACGGCTTTGGCAATTACGCGTACGGGCGCGCCGCCAACGAAACCGACGAACAAGGCCGATATCGCCGCGCGTTTTTTGTGCCGGCCACGTGGCAGGAGAAGGCGGTGCATCTCGTGTTCGACGGCGTGATGACCGACGCCGAGGTCTTCGTCAACGGCAAACCGGCCGGCCCGCGTCATTGCGGCGCTTTCTACCGCTTCGAGCGCGATATCACCTCGCTGGTGCGACCGGGCAAGACGAACCGACTCGAAGTCCTCGTCAGCAAACTCTCCACCAACCCCAGTGTGACCGTCGCAGAACGCCACGGCGACTACTGGGTCTTCGGCGGCATTTTCCGTCCCGTGTGGCTGAAAGCGATGCCGCGGCAGTTTATCGAGCGGGTGGCGATTGATGCGCGCGCCGATGGCTCTTTCAGCATGGAGGTGTTTGTCGGCGGCCAATCGCTGGAGGCCGACCGTGTGACGGCGCAGATTGAAGGACTCGGGCCGGAGTTCGGCGCCAATCTCGCACCGGGCGAACCGAAAGTGGTGTTGAAGACGCGAGTCAAAGGCCAGCGCAATTGGACGGCGGAAACTCCGCACTTGTATCGCGTGAAGGTGTCTCTGAAAAAGGGAGACACCGTGTGGCACAGCCTGACGCAACGCTTCGGGTTCCGCACGGTGCAGATTCGTCCCGGCGAGGGATTGTTCATCAACGGTCAGCGGGTGCAATTGAAAGGGTGTTGTCGGCACAGTTTCTGGCCAGAGTCGGGTCGCACCACCAGCGAAGCGATCAGTCGCGAGGATGTGAAGCTGCTCAAGGAGATGAATATGAACGCGGTGCGGATGTCGCATTATCCGCCCGATGAGCATTTCCTCGATGCCTGCGATGAACTTGGTCTCTACGTGCTTGATGAACTCGGCGGCTGGCAGAAGCCCTACGACACGGAGATTGGCCGTCAGCTTGTTGGCGAGATGGTTCGCCGCGATGTGAACCATCCGTGCATCCTTTTCTGGGACAATGGCAACGAAGGCGGTTGGAACACCGATCTGGACGACGAGTTTGCGAAGTGGGACCCGCAACAGCGTCCCGTGCTGCATCCGCAGGGGACCTTCCGCGGCATCAACGCCGCCCACTATCTCACCTACTCGAATCATCTGACCGCTTGCACCGGCACCCATCTCTATTTGCCGACCGAATTTCTTCATGGTCTTTACGATGGCGGCGCCGGCGCGGGCTTGGAAGATTATTGGAGTGCCATTCGCACCAACAAAATCTGTCTCGGCGGTTTTCTCTGGGCGTTCCTCGACGAAGGTGTTGTCCGCACCGACAAAGGCAACCGAATTGACTGCGCCGGCAACTGGGCGCCGGATGGCGTCGTGGGGCCGCATCGGGAAAAGGAAGGCAGTTTTTACACGGTCCGCGAACTCTGGTCGCCCATCCAGGCGCGGGTGCAAAGCGTCGAACCGGATTTTATCGTGACTTTGGAAAACCGTTTTGATTTCACCAACCTGAAGGCGTGCCGATTTCACTGGCGATTGATCAAGTTCCCCCTGCCGTCGGAGAACGGGCCGCGAAACGTCATCAACTCCGGTCGTCTGATCGGCCCGGAGGCCCGGCCCGGCGAACAGGCTTCCATGCGAATCCCACTGCCCGGCAACTGGCGCACAGGCGACGCCGTGGCGCTGGAAGCGTTTGCTCCCAACGGCGCTTCGCTTTGGAACTGGGTCTGGCCGCTGCGCACCGCTCAGCAACTGGCCAATGTATTCCCGCCGCCGAGCAAAGGCGCGGTCGGCGCTCAAGAAATCGGCCGCCGCATCATCGTCACTGCCGGAACGACTCGCTTTACCTTCCACGCCGACGACGCGCGTCTGCTCAACGTCGCCACCGAAAAACAGACCTTCTCTTTCGGCAACGGCCCGCGATGGGTCGTCTCCGGCAAACTGGAGCGGTCCGGCCCGTTCAATCCCTACTACACCAGCGTCACTCATCATCGGGACGGCGACAGCTACCTGATCGAGTTGAAACAGGGCGGCGGCTTTGAGCTGTTGCGATGGCGCGTCCAGCCCAATGGGGTGCTCGAACTGAAATACCGTTATCCGCTGAAAGGTGTGTTTGATTATTTTGGAGTAACGTTTGATTGCCCGGAATACCTGGTTCGCGCCAAACGCTGGCTCGGACAAGGGCCGTATCGGGTTTACAAAAACCGATTGGCGGGAACCGAACTCGATGTCTTCGATGTCGCCTACAACGACCCGTTGCCCGGAGCCTCCTGGAAGTACCCCGAATTCAAGGGCTACTTCGCCGATTGGCGTTGGCTACGCCTGATCACCACGCAGGGCGTCATCACCATCGCCACCCCCACTGAGAACCTCTTCCACCGGCTCTACACCCCGCGACTGGGGACCGACCCCGGCAGCATCGAATCGCGCCGGGTCGCCGTGCCCTATCCTGAAGGCGACATTTCTTTTCTGCACGCGATTCCGCCGATCGGAAACAAGTTTCATGAACCGGAAAAAACAGGCCCACAAGGGCAACCCACGCGCGCCAATGGCAAATACGAAGCAACCTTGTATTTTCAATTTGGAGACGCTAAGTAAACAACAACAGGAGAAATCCAACATGAAAACCGCATTCTACATCAGCCTCTGCATCGCCGTCTTAACCGTCGGCGCATTTGCCCAGCAAAAGAAAAAAGGTCCCGCTCCCAAGCAGCAGCCCGACAAGACCACAGTGCCGAACCTTTCCGCCGATGATCTCGCAAAGATCGAAGCCGCGCTGCCCGCCAAGGCGACCGCCAAGCCCCAAAAAGCCCGCAAGATTCTCGTTTTCTGGCGTTGCGAAGGTTTCTTCCACGGCAGCGGCATCGCCGGCGGCAACAAAGCCATCGAACTGATGGGTCAGAAAACCGGTGCCTACACTGCCGACTTCAGCCGCGAGTATGAAGCGTTCGAGAACCTGGCAAAATACGACGCCGTCGTTCTCAACAACACCACGCACCTGAAACTCAGCGACGCCCAGCAGAAATCGCTGCTCGCTTTCGTCCGCAGCGGCAAGGGTATCGTGGGCATTCACGCCGCCACCGACAACTTTTATGAATGGCCCGACGGCGCGAAAATGATGGGCGGTCTGTTCGCCGGTCATCCGTGGGGCGCCGCTGGCACATGGGCTTTCAAGATTGATGAGCCGAACCACATCCTCACGAAGGCGTTTGGCGGAAAAGGCTTCAAACTGAAAGACGAGATTTACCAGTTCAAGGAGCCGTACACCCGCGCCGACCGGCGCGTGTTGCTGAGCCTCGACCTCAGCGACGAAGCCACCGGCAAAGTGAAGCCCAAAACGCCGCGCGCCGACAACGACTATGCCGTCGCCTGGATTCGGAAGGAGGGCAAAGGCCGGGTCTTTTACTGCTCGCTCGGCCACGCCGCCAACGTGTTTATGGAACCGGCGATCCTCCAGTTCTACCTCGACGGCATCCAATACGCTCTTGGCGACCTCGAAGCCGACGCCACACCGAGATAATCCGCCGCATCGGTCCGAGGCCGAAAAGCACCATGACCGCGATCACTCGCCGCCAATTCCTCAAGACCACCGGTGCTCTCACAGCCGCCGCCCTGTTCAATCTCAAATCCTCGGCGAAGGCCACGCCGACGCTCCGGTTGCTCGAAACGACAATCATCAGCCACCAGCCGAACTATTACCATGGCTGGCCGACCGTGTGCCGCCGCGCCAACGGCGACCTGTTGCTGGCCTATTCGGGCGGCCGCGAGGCGCACGTCTGCCCGTTTGGACGCGTGGAATGGATGGTCTCGCACGACGAGGGGGCCACGTGGGGATGGCCACAGGTGTTGCTGGACAGCGCGATTGATGACCGCGACGCCGGCGTGGTAGAAACCGCTCAGGGTTCGATCCTTGTGACCACGTTCACCTCGCTGGCGTATGAGAAGGGATTGTTGGCCGCCGAAAAGAAGAAGCCCGGCGACAAGGGTGCCTGGCCCGCCGAGAAACTGAAAGCGTGGCAAGCCGCGCACCACCGCCTCAATGCCGGGCAACGTCAGCAGGAACTTGGTCAATGGATGATCCGCTCCACGGATGGCGGCGTCACATGGTCGGCGCGTTACAGCAGCATCGTGAACAGTCCGCACGGGCCGGTCCGTTTGGATGACGGCCGACTGCTTTATGCCGGCAAGGAGCTTTGGACGGGAAACAAGCGCGTCGGAGTTTGCGAGTCCACCGACGACGGACGGAGTTGGCGCTGGTTGGCAGAAATCCCGTCGCGCGCGGGCGACAGGACGGAAGCCTATCACGAATTGCACGCCGTGGACACCGGCGGCGGTCGCATCATTGTCCACATCCGCAATCACAACAAAGCCAACGCCGGCGAAACGCTCCAGTGCGAATCCTCCGACGGCGGCCACACATGGACGGCACCGCATCCGATCGGCGTGTGGGGATTGCCGTCGCATCTGTTACGGTTGCGCAACGGCCGACTCTTGATGAGCTACGGTCATCGTCGGCCGCCGTTTGGGAATCAAGCGCGCCTCAGCGAGGACGGCGGGAAAACGTGGTCAGCCGCCCTGATGATTTCCGGCGACGGCGCGGACGGCGACCTCGGTTATCCCAGCACGGTGGAGCTTGCCGACGGAACGTTGCTGACGGTGTGGTACGAACGGAGGAAAGAGACCGGCCGCGCCGTGCTTCGTCAGGCCCGCTGGAAGTTGGAGGCTTGATCAGGAACCCGGATGTGCAGAGAGCCACCGCTCGGCGTCAATCGCTGCCGCGCAACCGCTGCCGGCTGCCGTAATCGCCTGCCGATAGACGCGATCCACACAATCCCCAGCGGCGAAGACGCCGTCCACGCTCGTGCAGGAGCCGCGACGGCAAAGAATGTAGCCGTCCTCGTCCATCTCGATTTGTCCGGCGAAGATTTGCGTGCTGGGCACATGACCAATGGCGACGAACACGCCCGCACAAGGCAGCTCGCGAATGACATGGGTGCGGACGTTGCGCAACAGCACGGCAGTGACCTTGTCCTGCGCCACATCGAGGATGTCCTGCACGACGCTGTCCCAGAGGATTTCGATTTTGGGGTGGTTGAGAACTCGTTCGGCCATGATTCGGGAAGCGCGCAACGCATGGCGGCGGTGGACCAGATAGACACGAGAGGCAAAATGCGTGAGGTAGTGCGCTTCTTCGCAGGCGGAATCGCCGCCGCCAACAACGACGAGCGGTTGGTTGCGGAACATCGGGAGCGCGCCGTCGCAGGTGGCACAATAGGTCACGCCTTTGCGTTCGAGTCGTTCCTCGCTGACAAGGCCGAGGCGACGCGGGGTGGCGCCGACGGCGATGATGACAGCGCGCGTTTCCAACAGCCGGTCGTCTGCCCAGAGACGGAACGGGCTGGCGCGGAAATCCACCTGCGTGACGCGGACACCGTATTCGGTCTGCGCGCCGAAGCGTTCGGCTTGTTGTTGCATCCGCATCATCAACTCGGTGCCGTCAATTCCTTCGGGAAAACCGGGATAGTTCTCGACGGTGCTGGTGGTGGTGAGCAGGCCGCCGGGTTGCGGGCCGGTCAGCACCAGTGGTTTGAGGTTGGCGCGAGCCGTGTAGAGAGCGGCAGTCCATCCGGCGCAGCCGGATCCGATGATGACAATCTGATGCATGGAAACAAACGAAGGGGTTGAGCATTACGACCGCGATCGGGCGGGAGTGGTTTTTTCCGCGCCGTGCCGGAGTTGGTCGGCGAGGATGACGGCTCGGGCGACATCGGCCATTTTTTTGTTTTCGTTGCGGGCGGCTTTTTGCAGCATGAGATAGGCGCTCTCCTCGTCCAGACCGGTCTGCCGCATGAGAATGCCCTTGGCGCGTTCGACGAGTTTGCGGGTTTCCAGTTGTTCGCGGATCTGGTGGAATTTTTTCTTGTTGGCCAGCGCCAGTTCGATGGCGGGCACCAACTGCGCCGCTGTGAACGGCTTGACCAGATAGGCGTCGGCTCCTGCGTCGGCGGCCTGACTGCCCAGTCCAGCTTCGCTGTAGGCGCTGAGCACAATGACCGCCGTCGGATGAGTTTCCTGAATGGCGCGGCTGGCAGACAATCCGTCCATGGTGGGCATCCGAATGTCGAGAATGGCGAGGTCCGGGTTTTGTTCTTTGACGAGGGCCACGGCCTGCACGCCGTCGGCGGCCTCGCCCACGACCTGGTGTCCCAGCTCGGTGAGCGTCTTGCGCAACACCATCAAGGTGACGCCGTCGTCATCGGCGATCACGACTCGCAATGATTTCATGCGTTAGTTGGTACTCTCCTCGGCCTCATCTTAGGAGGCGCCGCTCCAATGTCAAGCGTCGGAGTCGCGCGCTGGAATTGGGAATCGCACCACGGCGTAGGCGCCGCCGTCGCGGTTCGTCAGAAACAGGTCGCCGCGCAGGTTGATTTGTCCCAGTTGTCGGACAATGTTCATCCCCTGTCCGCCAGAGGTGATCTCTTCGGGGTAACCGCCGCCGTTGTCCTGAACGGTCAGACAAACATACCGATCCTGTTCGAGGCACTGGATGCGCAACCGCAACGGCTCGCCGTCGGGCGGGCGTCCGTGCAGCAGCGCGTTGGCCGCCAGTTCGTTGATAATGAGAGCCAGCGGCACCGCCTGTTCGGCGTCCAGCCACAGGTTGTCCAGTTCCAGTTCCACTTGGGGCGTCATCTCGCCATGCGGCATGGAGTCCAGCATCGTTTCGATGATGATGCGAATGAGAACGCGCGTGTCCACTCGATCCGGCATTTCCACGCTGAGGAGGTTGTGGACCTGGCTGATGGCTTGGATCTGCGCGATGGCATGTTGGAGGCGTTCGGCCGCGCGGCCTTCGGCGCAGGCCAGTTCCAGTTGCAACAGTCCAGAGACCATCTGGAGATTGTTCTTGATGCGGTGATGAGCCTCTTCGATCATCAGTTGGAGCAACCGATTCTTTTGCTCGACGGCTTCCAACAGTTGCGCGTTGGTAATGCCGATGCCGATCTGATTGGCAATGACTTGAATCATGTCCAGCGTTTCCGGCTCAAAACGCCGGGACCGGTACGCGCCCAACACCAGCATCCCCACCATCTTGCCCTGCGCCATGATCGGACACAGCACCGCGCTGCCAAACCCGGCGCTGATCGGTTCCCGATCCGGCCCGCCCACGGTCACGGCGAAGTCTCCCACCACCTCTGTTCTCCCGTCCAGTACACCGTCCACCAACGGATCATCGCCCCGACGAATCACCATCACCTGCCGCGTGAACGCCTCCGTCAGGCTTCGCCACGCATACAGGTGCAGAGCGTCATCCTCTGCCTCCCACCGATACATCGCGCCCGCATCCAGTCGCGTCACCGCCAGCACCGCATCCAGCGCGTTGTCGGCGATCTCGTGCAAATCCAGCGTCCGGTTGACCGCATCGGCAACAAACCGAATCGCCGTCAGGCGGAAATCCTGAAACGACGAGCCGTTGACTGATTTCTTGTCCATGACAGCCGCAGGGCAGCCTACCAAAAAAATCCGTGATTTTCCATTGCCGATTGGAGATACTGCCAATCATGAGCACACCGGACAAACTCGAGGAGATTTTCCGTCTTCAAGAAGCTCTCAACCTGCGCATCGGCGTGGATACTCGACACATGACCGAGGAACAACGGCAGCAATGGGTCTTGAACTACTGCCGCGCCATGAGCCAAGAAATCGCCGAACTCACCGACTGCGTCCCGTGGAAATGGTGGGCCAAATATCAGACCTTCGACCGGCAAAACGCCCGCGTGGAAGTGGTGGACCTGCTGCATTTTCTGGTCTCGCTCGCGCTGGTGTTGGAAATGACGCCGGAGGATTTCTACATCGCCTACACAAAAAAACACAGCGTCAACCTCGCTCGCCAAGACAGCGGGTACACCGAGAAAGACGAGAACGACAGTCGTCACATCTGACCCGCCAACTCGCAGTGGGAGCGGAAATCGCTTGGGGAGGATGGTGGAGAGGAGTGGATTCGAACCACTGAAGGCATGAGCCAGCAGATTTACAGTCTGCCCCGTTTGGCCGCTTCGGTACCTCTCCCCATCAGTCTGGAGCGGGCGATGGGAATCGAACCCACCTCACCAGCTTGGAAGGCTGGCGCATTACCACTATGCTACGCCCGCCTCGGCCCAGCGTGCGCTGTACTCTGCCCGAAGCAGGCGCCGCCGTCAAGTGTTCTCCTGCCGCAAGTAAATTGTCTGCGTCGGGAAAGCAAACTCCAATCGGGCAGCGTCAAACCGTCGTTTGATCTCCAGATTGATTTCTTCCATCGCCCGGGTGAACTCCCGGTAGTCCTGCGTTTTGCACCAATAAATGACGAAGATGTCCAAAGACGCTGCAGCGTAAGTTTTCCAGAACACAATCACGTCGTGCGTCATCGGATGCGCGGCGAAAATCTCCTTGAGAAGGTTGACGGCTTCTTGAATCCGTTCGGCCGGTGTGTTGTAGGTCAGGCTCAACACAAACGTCTCTCGAATGTTCGGCCGCAATGAAATGTTGCGGATGGCCGAGTCCGCGACGATTTTGTTGGGGATGACCACCAGATGCCCTTCCAACGTTCGGATACGAGTACTACGCAGCCCGATTTGCTCCACCACGCCATCGTATTTTTCAATCTCGATCCGATCCCCCACGCGAAAGGGACGATCGGTGAGAATCGTGATGGAACCAAAAACATTCGCCAGTGTGTTCTGGGCCGCTAGCGCGACGGCTACGCCACCGACCCCTAACCCTGCCAGCACACTGGTAATCGGCAGACCGAGATATTGCGCCGTCGTCAGCACACCGATGATCACTACGAACACTTTGATCGTTTTCCCTACCACCGGTAACATCATTGTCGCCAGTTGCGCGTCGCCGCGTAGGAATCGGCTCTCCACAAACCCCAACAACAAATCCACAATCCGCATGGCCACATACACCACCGTCGCAGCCAAAATGATCACAAACAGCGTGCTGATGATTTTTTCCATCCAGTCCGGCCAAGCGAAGACATGAATCCCCATGCTCAAGATGATCACTGCAACCACCAACTTGACTGGCTTGTGCAGAATCTCCAACAGCTTGTCGTCCAAGTCGGTCTCGGTCTTGGCGGTCAATCGCCGCAGCACATGAGTCATCACCCAGTCCACGAGGTACGCCAACACAAACGCCAGCAAGACCCAGATAAACGACGCCACATACTGCCACAGGGGATGTCCCATCCACGTCCCCTGCAACGACGCAATGTTGTCCAATCCAAATGTCGGTTGATTCGTTCCTGTCATGTTGATTTCTCCACAGAACACGGCGCCAAAACAGCGTCGGACATGCCGTGCAATAATTTCTTGTCCGCCGGACAAAGGGTCGCTAGGACCCCGCCCAGACGAACGGTATCGTTTACCACAAAATAGTACGGACACAACCGAACTCGTCCACGAAATTCGCGAATCGTTGCCGTCGAAAAATCGTACCACGTCGCCGTCACCAGCCGCGAATGCCGATACCGCTGCAAAACATACGGATTCGAGGGGAACGCAGCCAGCGCCCGCTCCACGGCGGCCTGCCATTCGACCGCCGACACGTCATGTCCGACCACGACACTGCGAGCGCCCCACGCTTGCTCGTGGAAACCGGACCGTTTCAGCACCAGCTCCCGCTGTCTTTGCGAAAACCGCCCCATTTCGCGCCAATCGCCAATGCCCAGCTCCGGAATCACCGCGTGTGGCGGCAACGGCGTCGCATCCACAATCCACGTCCGCGGAAACACCCGCCGCAAATAGTCCGTCACCTCCGCGCCGAGATGCTCGCACCAGAACGCTTCCAGTTGCGGCTGCCACAGGAACGCCAACAACATCTTCTCCTCCAACTGCGGTTTGGGCGGCGGCGTTACCTCACCCTGCAACATCGTCCAGCCATTCGGCACATTCGCCAGATCAAACAGCTCAAAAAAACGATATACCACAGGAGAAACATCCCGCCGCTTCATCTCCTCCGGCCGCATCACCCGAAATCCCACCTGCTGCCCCAACCACTCCATCTCCGGGCGATAGGTCGCCGATTCCTCGCTTACCACGACCACCCCGCGCTCGCCCAAAATCGTGGCAAACCCTTCCATCATTCCGTGCGGCCCGCCCACGATCGTCTCGCCCAACTCGCCATACGTTTTGCCCAGCCACCCCGTCAACCCGATTCCTCCGGGCACACTGTCGAGTTCCGAAATGAAAAAACCGTCGTCGCTCAAAATCACATCGGGCCGAATCACGCGCGGCAACGCGCTTTTGAACCGTTCCGATCGCGATAATGCTACCAACGCAGGCGGCTTGCCGGCGTCAAGATACTCCGCCACCCACTTTGGTTGCCGACCCGCAACGCTGTGCCGGTAGAGCGTGTTGCACGCGCGGTAAAACGCCAGCAGCTTGGGTCCTAGCGACTCCAATTCCGCCACCAGCGACGTAGGAAGCGAAAAGGCCGACGGCGCGATTCGCCACTCCGCCCCGCTCAATAACCCCCCGGCAGGAAGCTGATCGCGCACGTAACGAGCGCGTTCGGCGGCATTCATTCGCGCAATTGCCCGTTGCCGATAACGACGTATTTGTAGCTCGTCAATTCTTCCAACCCCATCGGCCCTCGAGCATGAAGCTTGTCCGTGCTGATGCCAATCTCGGCGCCAAAACCGTACTGGCCGCCATCCGCCAGACGAGTACTGGCATTCCAAAAAACGCTCGATGAATCCACCTCCCGCAAAAACTTCTCGGCCGTTGCCCGGTTGTTCGTGACAATCGCGTCGCTGTGCGCGCTGCCGTAGCGGGTGATGTGATCAATGGCTTCCTCCACCCCATTGACCACACGCAGACCGATGATCAGATCGAGATACTCAGTCGTCCAGTCGGCATCGCGCCGAATCTCAACGCCGCGCGCGGTGAGTGCCTTCTCGATGCGCGGCAAAAACGTGTTGGCCAACGGCGCATCCACCAGCAACGTCTCAATGGCGTTGCAGACGCCGGGGCGCTGGCATTTGGCGTTGAGGACGATTTTCTCAGCCATGTCGAGATCGGCATCGCGGTCCACATACACATGACAAACGCCCTTGTAGTGTTTGATGACCGGGATGCGCGATTTCTCGGCGACGGCGCGGATGAGTCCTTCGCCACCGCGTGGAATACAGAGCTGAATCAGCTCATCGAGTTTCAACAACTCCTCAACCGCCGCGCGATCCGTCGTCGGCACCACGGTAATGGCATGGGCGGGCAATCCCGGCACATTCATCGCCTCCGCCAGCGCCAGATTGCTGTGAATCGCTTCGGAACCGCCGCGCAAAAGGACAGCATTGCCGGCCTTGAAACAGAGCACGGCAGCGTCCACGGTCACATTGGGACGTGACTCGTAGATGATGAGGATGACGCCGATGGGGACACGGACTTTCTGGATGCGCATGCCGTTGGGGCGCGTCCAATCGCGCAGGATGGCGCCGACCGGGTCGGGCAACGCAGCGACTTCGCGCACGCCTCGGGCGATGTCGGCGAGCCGTTTGTCGGTGAGCGTCAGGCGATCCAACATGGCCGCCGAAAGTCCGGCGTTTCGCGCGGCTTCAAGGTCCACGGCGTTGGCGGCCTTGATCTTGTCGGCGGTCTTTTCCAGATTGTCGGCCATCGCCAGCAACAGCCGGTTTTTCGTGGCCGTGTCCAGCTTAGCCAGCGCGCGAGCCGCCTCCCGCGCCCGTTCCGCCAATGGTTTCATGGTCATCATAGAATCACCAAATCGTCCCGGTGGACTTTTACATTGCCGTCGCGCGTCAGGCCGCGGGCAAATTCAATCCCCGCCGTGTCGCAAATGCTGACAACCTGCCCCGCCGCGCAATCGCCCTCGGCGCGCACAACCCCTTTGGCCAGCAGGCTTCTGCCCGCCTCGCAGAGGGCACATCGGGCGCCATCGTCCACGATAAGTTTGCCGGACGGTTTCTGGAAAAAGGCGATCCAGCGTTTGCGGCTTTCCAGTCGCGCGGCGTGGGGCAGAAAGAGCGTGCCGACATCTTCGCCCGCAAGAATGCTTGCCAAAATACCGGCGCGCTCGCCATCGGCAATGACCAGCGGGATGCCGGCGCGCGTCACAATCTTGGCAGCTTCGATTTTCGATTTCATGCCGCCGACGCTGGTCGCGCGGTCGGTGCCGCCGGCCAGCGATTCGATGTCGCGGGTGATGGCGGGCACGATGGGAATTCGTTTCTTTTGCTGATCCCACAGGCCGACGATGTGGGAGAGGATCACCAGCAGGTCGGCATCCACCAAGGTGGCCACGAGCGCGCTCAGGCGATCGTTGTCGCCGAACTTGATTTCGTCCACGGCCACCGTGTCGTTCTCGTTGATGATGGGGATCACGCCGTCGCTCAGCAGTTGTAACAGCGTGTTGCGGGCGCAAAGGTGACGGTGGCGACTGCGTAGGTCGTCGTGGGTGAGCAGTACCTGGGCGATGAGGAGGTTGTGCGGGGCGAAAAGCGCATCGTAAGTCGCCATGAGTTTGCCCTGTCCGATGGCGGCGCAGGCCTGGAGTTGTTCGAGTTTTCGGGGTCGCGCGTTGAGGCCGAGCGCGGTCATGCCGGCGGCAATGGCGCCGGAGGAGACGAGGAGGACCTGTTTGCCTTGTTGGTGGAGCTGGGCGATCTGGGCAACAATGGGGGCCGCGCCGGTTCCCGTGAGGACGCCGGTGCCGACTTTGACGACGAGGCGTCGAACGCCAGCGAAGGTTTGTTGCCGCAGTTTCATCGCAGATTTCTTACCAGAACGAGTCTCGCCTGTCGAGCAATGGCTAACGGATGAATCCATTCGCCCGAATCAATTCTGCTGTCACCGGATCATACACGCCACCGCCTTCCACGATGCGGTAAAACTGGAACAACTCGCTCCCCAAGAGGATTACAATCAAGCCCAGCGCAGCCACACACTGGTCCCGCACTGCAGCGCGCAAACGACGCGACACGGCGACCACCCCCACCACAGCAAACAGACGCACACAAGGGTCCAGAAAAAGAAGGAATCGAACATTGAGAATGGGAAGAAAACTCATCACCGCAACGGCGCCCAGCGTGAACGCCAGCACCGGCTGCACGTTGCGAGGCAGTGCGGCTGCCCCCGCGATGGCCAGTACGACCACCAGAGGCGAAAGCAGCATCCAGTCCACCAGATACCGGAACCACGGGCCAGCTTGAAATTTCACCGCATAAGGGATCTGACGTTGCATTGCAGCATACGCGGAGTAGTTCTCCCAGCAAATCTTCCACCCGCCGCTGAGCCAGACCACAACGGCCCAATGCAGAAGCGGCGCCACAAGAAACGGAAGGATCAGAGAAAGTTTCCCGTGCCAACCGTCCCGCGCATAGCACAACCCCATCAACAAATACGCCGGGTACAGAAACAGCATGGACTCTTTGCTCAACCATCCCCACAGCAAAACGATCCCCAGCCACAACACGTCCGACCTTCGATTCGCCCGCCAGCAACGGTCAAAGAAAAAAAGGCTCAACCCAATGACAAACGCAAAGCAACTGTCCTGCAACGCTCGAGCGGACAACAGCGTGCCCAGCGGCGAAAACGCCACCAACAGCGCGGTGACAACCCCATAGATCGGCCCGCACCAGCGTCGGGCCAGCCGCCAGGCAATCACAACCGTGGCCAAACCAAAGAAAAACGAAATCCGGGCCAGATTCAAAGGCGTATAACCACCGATGAATTTGCACGCCCATGCACACGGGAACAGATACCCGATCCGATAAGGGAGCGACCCTTTGTTGAAGACCTCGTGATCACGCCAAACACGCGCAGCCTTGCGGAGTCCGTCAAACCCACGCTCGCCCAGCAGTTGAGCGTAGGCGCAGTAAACTGATTCATCATAGCCCACTGGCTCCGGAGCGGCAAAGACCAGCAACCGCCACAACAAAGCAACCAACACGATCACCGCCCCGCTGACGCCAGACGACTCCCAAAACGATAAATGGCGTCGGCAAACATCCTCCCGATGATCACGGAATGCGGAAGCCGCAGCCATGCTTTTACGGTGCCAAAAATGTGTCTTCCTGTCCAGCATCACGGCCACAAACCAGCAACCCAGTGGCGTTGCCCGACCGAAAACGCTTTGGGGGTTGGCAACGCGGGTAAAACATCGCTTGACGGTGACGGGGCGAAAAGGTAAAAAGAGGCGACATTGAGCGCGTCATGGAGGACGACGTTTGAGGGATGGACAATTTCGATGTTTGGCAAACTTCTAAACTATTTTTCCACCGATATCGGGATCGACCTCGGCACCGCGAACACGCTGGTCTATGTGCGTGATCGCGGCATTGTTTTGCGCGAACCGAGCGTGGTGGCCGTCACCACGGGCACCAGCGAGGTCAAAGCGGTGGGCGAAGAGGCGAAACGAATGATCGGCCGAACTCCGACCAATATCACCGCCATTCGCCCCATGAAAGACGGTGTGATCGCCGACTTCGACATTACGGAAGCGATGTTGCGCCATTTCATTCAGAAGGTGCACAACAACCGTTTCGGGATCAAACCCCGTGTGGTTGTCGCGGTGCCCAGCGGCATCACCGAAGTCGAGCGTCGGGCGGTCAAGGAAAGCGCCATTCACGCCGGCGCGAGAGATGTTCGTTTGATCCCCGAACCGATGGCTGCGGCCATTGGCGTGGGGTTGCCCGTGGCCGAGCCGGCGGGCAATATGATTGTGGATATTGGCGGTGGCACAACCGAAGTGGCCATTATCAGCTTGGCGGGGATTGTGCTCAGCCGCAGTGCGCGTGTGGCCGGAGATGAAATGGACGAAGCGATCATCCAATACATGAAACGCGCCTACAACTTGGATATTGGGCCCCGCATGTCGGAGGACATCAAGATCAACATCGGGTCCGCCTACCCGTTGGAACAGGAGCTGACCATGGAAGTCAAAGGCCGCGACCTCGTCGCGGGGCTTCCGAAAACGTTGACGGTTACCTCCGAGGAAATCCGCGAATCGCTGCAAGAACCAATCTCGACCATCGTCGAGCTGATTCGCAGCACGCTGGAGCGTTGCCCGGCGGAATTGTCCGCCGACCTCGTGGACCGAGGCATTGTGCTGGCGGGTGGCGGCGCTCTGATTCGGGGCATTGACAAGCTTTTGTCCGAAGAGACCGGTCTACCCGTTCATGTGGCCGACGACCCGCTGAGTGCCGTCGCCACCGGGACCGGTGTGGCTTTGGAGCATTTCGACTTGTTGGAGACGTGATCCCATCCATAGTAGCCCTGACGGATTTCCCCTCCCCGCTCGCGCGTTGAAAGAGCAAGGTTGTCGTTGAAGCGAGAAAATGTTGTCATGATCGGGTTGTTCGTGCTGGCCTGGGCGCTGCTGCTCGGTCAGCCAACCGCCCTGGGAGCGCGACTGCGAAAGCTGTGCGTGCTGATTGCCACGCCGCTGGAACGCATCGGTGATCTGTTCCCCGTCGTTCGCACGCATCGCCAACTGGCGGCCGACAACGCGAAGCTTCGCGCCGAAAACCAGCACCTGCGCCGCCAGCTTGTGGAACTTCAACACCATCGCTCGGAAAACCAACAGCTTCGGTCACTGTTGCAAATCAAACAGGCGGCTCCGTGGCGCACGGTGGGCGCCCGCGTGATCGGACGCGACGCCTCCAACTGGTGGAAGAGCATCCAGATTGACCGGGGCAGCGAGGACGGGATTCGGCCCGACCTGCCGGTGCTCAGCGCCACCGGGCTGATCGGCAAGACGGTCGAAGTCACCGCCCGTGAGAGCCGCGTTCTGCTGTTGCTGGATGCCACCTGCAAGGTCGGCGCGTTGCTGGAAAGCTCGCGCGAACCGGGCATTGTCAGCGGCACCCACGCGACGCTGGGACGCGAACCGCGACTCCAGATGTGTTTTGTGGACCGCAAAAGCCAGGTGAAAGTCGGCGATGCAGTTTACACCTCCGGTCTGGGCGGCATTTTCCCCCGCGGCATCCTCATCGGTGTCGTCACCGACGCCGACCTCGATTCCCAGGGACTGTATCAAAACGTGGAACTCAAACCGGCCGCCGATTTCCGTCGGCTGGAGGAAGTGATGGTGATCATCCCATGAACCTTTGGCTGTTTACCACGGCCGCGTTGTTGTGCGCGGCGCTTCAGGCCCGGTTGCCGACGGCCTGGTGGCTGGGCGGCGTTCGTTTCGAGTTTTTGCCGGCGCTGGTGGCCTACGGCTCGCTCAGTTTCCGTCATTGGGGCGGGGCGCTTGCGCTGGCCGTGCTGGCCGGGCTGTTGCAGGATGCGTTGTCGGCGGGACCGTTTGGGCGAACCTCTCTGGCGTACGCGCTGGCGGCATTTGGTCTGGTCGCTCTGGCGCGCGCTTTCGACCGCAGGCAACTCTGGATGCAACTGTTGGCGGGCGCAACGGCCAGCGTTGCCGCTTCTCTGATGGCGATGGCATCGCTGGGCTTTCGCGGGGCGATGCCCAAACTGTTGTTTGTGGCCGGAATCAGCGCTCTCGTCACGCCGCCGTTGTTTTTCGCGCTCGATCTGCTTGGACGGAGGATGCGTTCCCCGTGATCGCCAGCGACGCCATGTTTCGGCTGCGGATTTTGGGCGGCATCATTACCGGCGGGCTGATGGTGCTGTGGCTGGCGCTGTTTCGCATTCAGGTTCTCAACGCCGAGGTGTACGGCAGCCGCGAACAGGCCCAGTCGCTGCGCCGCATTCGGCTGCCGCCGTCGCGCGGCGACATTGTGGACCGACACGGCGTGGTGCTGGCTCAGAATCGTCCCAGTTACGATGTCGTTCTGTACCTCGATCAACTCCGCAGTTCCAAACGGCAGGACATCTATCGGCTGGCCAGTTCCCATCTGGCCGTGCTGGCGGAGGTGATGAACCGGCCGGTGACCCTGACCGAGCGCGAGATCCGACTGCACGATCAACGGCGTCGTCCGTTGCCGCTGACCGTTTGGCGCAATCTGCCGCCCCCGACACAAGCGGCTTTCGCGGAGCGCGCGGCGCAGTTGCCGGCGGTGGACCTCATTGCCACACCCGTGCGGCATTATCCACATGGCGCGCTGGCGGCGCATCTGCTCGGATTCGTCGGACAAGCCGAGCAACCCGACGAGGCCGATGCTGAGGACTATTACTATCATCAGGCCGACACCGTCGGCAAACAAGGCATCGAGAAAACCTGCGATGAAGCGCTGCGCGGCGCGCCCGGCGGACGCACCATCCGCGTCAATCCCAGCGGCCGCTGCGTCGGCGAAGTCGGCTACAAACCCGCCGAGCGCGGTGACCGGGTGACGTTGACCATTGACGTCAACATCCAGCGGATCGTGGAGAATGCGCTCGACCACGCACCGTTGTCGGGCGGCGCGGAGCTGCGCGGTGCCGCTGTGGTGCTCGATCCGCGCAACGGCGAAGTGCTTGCGATGGCCAGTCGCCCGACGTTCAATCCGAATCTATTCACCCCCGGCGCGCCGCCCGAGGAAGTCGCGCTGCTGCTGCGCAATCCGGGCAGCCCGTTGTTGAATCGCGCGACGGGCGCGCGGTATGCGCCCGGCTCGATTTTCAAGCCGATTAGCCTGCTGGCCATGCTGGAGTCCGGACGGGTCAAAGTGGGCGACACGGTGGATTGTCGCGGCTCGCTGCAAATCGGCAACCGCTCGTTTGGTTGCTGGCATCGGCAGGGGCACGGACGCGTGGACGCCCTCGCGGCGATGCGCCAGTCTTGCGATGTGTGGTTCTACGAAAAAGGCATCGCCGCGAAAGTGGACAACATCGCCCAAATGGCCATCGAATTCGGCCTGGGGCAACCGACCGGATTCGATGGCGGCAGCGAAACCGCCGGCCTGGTGCCGACGCCGGGCTGGAAACGAATCCACTACGGCGACCGTTGGTGGGACGGCGACACCGCCCAGATGGCCATCGGACAGGGGTTTCTTTTGACGACGCCGTTGCAAATGGCCTGCGTGGCCGCGGCGCTCGCCAACGGCGGCACGCTGTGGCGGCCTTTTGTCCTCCGGCGAATCGAGACCGCTGACGGCACGCTGGTCAGTGAAAGGAAACCCGAACGGCGTCGAACGATTTTTTCTTCCCATTTGGAGTTTGTGCGGCAGGCGATGTTGGAGGTGGTGGAAGCGCCGAACGGCACGGGGCATCGCGCCGCCGTGCCCGGCCTGCGAGTTGCAGGCAAAACGGGCACGGCGGAAACCGATATTCGCGTGGACGGCGCGGTGCGCCGCGTCAAACGCGCCTGGTTCATCGCGTTTGCGCCGTTTGAAGCGCCGCAGGTGGCGCTGGCAGTGGTCTTCGAGCAGGGCGAGGGTGGCGGACACACCGCCGCGCCGGTGGCGGGCCGGATTTTGGCGGACATTTTTGGCCGCCGGGAGGGCCACGGGCGATGAGCGAACGGCGCGACAGGATGTTGTGGCGTCGGATGGACTGGGTTCTGTTCGCGGTGATGGTGGCGTTGGCCGTGGCGAGCGTGGCGTTTATTTTCAGCGCGTCATATCGCGGGCCGGGGCAACCGATGCCGCTGTTTTATCGGCAGCAGTTGATTTGGTTCGTGGCAGGGCTGGCGTTGTATCTGGTAGTCATGGTGGTGGATTACCGTTTGATTTGTCAGTGGGCGACGGTGTGGTATGCGTTGGCGGTGGTGGCGCTGGTGCTGGTGCTGGTTTTCGGGGTGAAGGTGTATGGAGCGCGACGCTGGCTGGGCTGGGGCCGCTTCGGCATTCAACCGGCAGAGATGGCGAAGCTGGCGGTCATCGTGACGCTGGCTTACTATCTGTTTCATCGCACGCCCGACCAACGTCGCCATTGGAGCACCATCGCAGGCGCGTGGATGTGGACAGGGGTGCCGTTCGTGTTGATTTTGGTGGAGCCGGACCTTGGGTCGGCGTTCACGTTGGTTCCGATCGTTTTCGGGATGTTGTTTTTGGCCGGCGCGCGGGTCAAGCAGTTGGCGCTGGCCGGATTGCTGGGTTTGTGCCTGACGCCGGTGGCGTGGTGGCACATGAAAGCCTATCAGCGCGAGCGGTTGACGGTGTTTTTGAATCCAAACCGCGATCCGCTCGGCGCCGGTTGGAACTTGAACCAGTCGTTGATCGCCGTCGGAAGCGGCGGCCTGACTGGAAAAGGGTTCCTGCAAGGAACTCAAAACTCGCTGGGATATTTGCCGCGCACGGTGGCGCCCAATGATTTCTTGTTCAGCGTGATCGCTGAGGAAAAAGGTTTTGTGGGCAGCGCCTGCGTGGTGGGATTGTATGCCGTGCTGCTGGCGCGCGGGCTGCGCATTGCGGCAAGCGCGCGCGACCGTCTCGGACTGTTGCTGGCAACGGGAATCGTGGTGATGCTGATGGTCCATGTGTTTGTGAACATCGGCATGACCATCGGCCTGATGCCGGTGACGGGGCTGCCGTTGCCGCTGTTGAGTTATGGCGGCTCGTTTGTGCTGGCCAGCATGACGGCGCTCGGACTGTTACAAAACATCTGGATTCACAGGAGACATTATTGACATGGAAGCCATCAAGAAACTCATTCAAAAGGGCGAAGAACTGCTGCTGGGACGACGGAAACTGACGCACAAGGAAATCATCGTCAATGCCGAGGCTCTGGAAAATCGCGTTGCGCTGCTCGAACACGGCCAACTGGAAGAATTCAGCATCGAGCGAACCACCGAGAAACGCATCGTCGCCAGCATTTTCAAAGGCAAAATCAAAAACCTCGAACCCGGTTTGAAGGCGGCGTTTGTGGACATTGGTTTTGAGAAAAATGCCTTTCTGCACTACTGGGACATCATCCCGGAGTCGCTGGCCGACCGCGTGGAGTTGGTCGAGACACCCGATGTGCCGAAACCGCCGCAAAAGAAAATCAGCCAGAGCGACATTCCCAAACTGTATCCGCCGGGCAGCGAGGTGATCGTGCAGGTCGTCAAAGGCCCCATCGGCACCAAAGGACCGCGTGTCACCACCAACATCAGCATCCCCGGCCGCTACCTCGTGTTGATGCCGTTCGATCCCTCGCGCGGCATTTCACGAAAAATCGAGAACGAAAAGGAACGGGAACGACTCAAAAAAATCGTCGCCGGCCTGAAACTGCCCGAAGGCATGGGCGTCATTGTGCGCACCGTGGGCGAAGGCCAGAAGAAACGCTATTTCATTCGGGACCTGGAGTTGCTTTTGCAAACCTGGAGAGAGGTGGAGGCTAAAATCAAGAACCTTCCCGCGCCGTGCTGCGTCTTTCAGGAACCAGACCTGATCGAACGCACCGTCCGGGATTTTCTCACCGAAGACATTGACCGGATCGTCGTGGACAACGAAGCTGCCTACGAGCGGATCCGCAACATCATTGGCCAGATCAGCATCCGCTCGCGAGCCAAAGTGCGGCTGTACACCGAGCCGACGCCCATCTTCACCAAGTTCAACGTCGAGCACCAGATTGAGAACGCTTTTCGTCGGCAGGTCTGGCTCAAAAGCGGCGGCTACATCTGCATTGACGAAACCGAGGCGCTGGTGGCCATCGACGTCAACACCGGTCGCCACAAAAGCCAGAAAGACCTCGACACCACCATTCTGCAGACCAATCTGGAGGCCGCCGAGGAAATCTGTCGCCAACTGCGTCTGCGCAACATCGGCGGCCTGATTGTCGTGGACTTCATTGACATGCGCCACCGCCGCGACCAACAACAGGTGTTGCAGAAAATGCGCGAATGCGTCAAACGCGACAAGGCCAAAACGCGCATACTGCCCATCTCCCAGCTCGGTCTGCTGGAAATGACGCGCCAGCGCCACAGCGAAAGCATGACCAGCGCCGTCTATGAAGACTGCCCCTATTGCAAGGGCAAAGGCATGGTCAAAAGCGCCCTCACCATGTCGGTGGAAATCCAACGCAAGATCAGCGAAGTCCTGCGCCGACTCCGTGAAAAAGGCCGACAGGACCAGCCCCACATTCGCATCTTCGTTCACCCCGAAGTGCTGAATCGTCTCCGCACCGAGGACGAAGCGTTGCTCATCGAACTGGAAAAGAACCTCAACGGCAAACTCAGTTTCCGCGCCGATCCGACCTTCCACTTCGAGCAGTTCAAAATCACCGACGCCCTCACCGGGGTCGAACTCGAATGATGTCCCGATCCGCCGGGGGCGGCTACCGCTGCCCCCGGCCGCCGGTCATTTCGGGCGTCAGCCTCTGAAACAACTTCAACCACGACAGCCAGATCGACCCGGCCACCGTCGGCGGCTTGCTTTCGTAGTCGGCGATCGTTTTCCCATCGTAATGCCCCATCCAACCGCAAGCGTACTGGCGCGACGCCAACAGAAACGTTTCCAACTCCGACGCCGTGCAGTTCAACGGGAACGTTTCCTCGATGACCACCGGCTTACCCACCGCGTACTGTTGCAGCTCCCGCAGAGCCGCTTCGGTCTGCCCCGTTTTCGGATAAAGATGGACGCAGAGAAAATCCAGCGCAGGAGCCACCTTCGCCGGCGTGAACCCGGACCACAACCACAACCCCACCGTGATGAGATGCTCGCGGTCGTGTTTGCGAATGGCCGCCGACATCGCGCGAATCCACTGGAGCGCCACCTGCTCTTTGGTGCGCGTGCCGGGATCGAGCGTGATGAACTGCACAAAGTCATACCCGCCCAACAGGTGTCCCGAATACCAGCCCTCCTTGTCTCGTTTAGCGACGGGCGAGACCGGCTCGTTCATCAGATCGTAACAAAAAATGGCCGGGCTTCTCGCGCAACGGCCCGCCACGGCCTCCCAGAACCGCGCCTGCGCTCTCCAACGCCCTGCCTCGTCGAGCTTGTCATACCATTCGGGCACATCGGCAGGCCGGTAACAGCCCAACCCGGTCACATCCAGATACAATCCCACCCGCTCGGCCAACGCCACCAAACGACCCAACTGACGCAGTGCCCTCTCGTTCGGTTTTTCGGGCGCGTCCATGAACCTGCCCAATTGAAGATGAATGCGAACGACATTGGCGCCGAGCGACTTCATCTCATGGAAATCTTCCACCACGGTTTGCCATTCTCTCTCCCAGTAGTCCTCCAGCAACCGCCCGCTGTTGCCGCAGTAGTTGTGCCCCCACGGAGAAAACGGTTGGTCCGAGGACGCGAGCACAAACCCGCGCCCGTCGGCGGCAACGCCAATCCGTTCCATGCGCGGGACCGTGGCGCAGGCGGAGAGCAGACAACACCCAAGCAGAGCCATCCGATTCGCTGTCATCCCGCGCAGAATAACAAAAAGCAGCGGGCGGGAAAAGCCACGACTATCCCTGCATCGTGCGGCTTGCAGCCATCGTTTCAATCCCCTATAACGGCGTCGTGAAATTGATCGGCTGGATACTCTACGGCACCGGCAAACTGCTGTTCCGTTTCCTGTTTCATGTTTTTTTCCGCCTCCGAATCGCGGGACGCGACCGTGTGCCGCCGAACGGCGGGTTGCTGGTTGTGTCCAATCACATCAGTTTCGCCGATCCACCCTTGTTGGCGGTGGCACTGCCCCGTCGGGTGGAGTTCATGACCATGATCGAGATTTTCCGCAAACCGCTTCTGGGCGCGGTGGCCCGCGCGTTGGGCGCTTTCCCCGTGGACCGTTCCAGGGCCGATGCCGGTGCCGCCCGCGAAGCGATTCGCCGACTCCGCGCGGGCCGCTGCGTGGGCCTTTTCCCCGAAGGCGGTATCCGGCTCACCGAAAAGTCGGTGCTGGGTGGGGATCCGGTCTTTCGGCCGGGCGCCGGACTGATGGCGCTGATGGGAGGCGCGCCGATTCTGCCGGTGGTTATCCGCGATGCGCGCAAGACTTATCAATGGCGCAACTGGCTCCGACGCGAGACGATCAGTGTGACGATTGGCCGCCCGTTTTGCCTGTGGATTCCCGAACCGCACGACACACATCACCGCCGCGCCGTGGCCCGCGAGGTCCTGCGCGAGCAACTGTTGAAAACAGCAGAACTGAAATGAACATGGGGAAAACGGGCTGGAGCGGACCAACCGAACCAGCCATGTTGCTGACGATGAAAACACGGTAACGCATCACGCTCGATCCTACTGGGATGAGCGGCAAACCGTGTATCCGTGGATGGCGCGTCACGGTAGGCACTGTCGTCGGGCTGGTCGCCGCGAGGGATTCCCAATCGGAGATTCTCAAGCTTGATCCGTGTCTCGAATCCGAGGACATTGGCGAGGCGCTGGCGTATGCAGCTTGGCGTGCCGAGGAAGTTGAAGTGCCGCTGCAACCAGCATGAAGCTGTTGGTGGACATGAACCTGTCGCCCGACTGGGTGCCGGTTCTGCAAGCGGCGGGACATGATGTCATTCACTGGTCAACCGTTGGCGACCTTCGTGCTGGCGACGCGCAGATCAGGGCCTGGGCGCGGAAAGGGGGGCGAGTGGTGTTCACTCACGATCTCGACTTCGGAACCGTTCTTGCATTGACGCGCCAGACCGGGCCGAGTGTCAATGAAGTGCGCACGGAGGATGTCACTCCATCGGCAATAGGTCCGATCATGTTGACTGCTTTGCGCCAGTTCCAAACCCAGTTGGAACACGGCGCCCTTTCGGTGGTGGAAGAATCTCGCCGTCGTGTGCGAATACGGCCATTGACGTAGCATGGCGGCGTTTCCAACGCTGGTGTTTCACGGGAGAATAGATTCCCAACCGCGTGGTGTCCTGTCCGTGGCACCAACCACCAGAATATCATTGCCGAACTGAGTTCACGGACGATGCCCCAACCTGCCAGAGCCTGACACCGAAGCGCAGGCTGATGCCCCGAAAGCGGAAGGCGGGTAGGGAGCGCCTTGCTATTTCCCCAGCGCCATCATGCGTTCGATGGGAAGAAGGGCGCGGCGGCGGATGTCTTCGGGCAGGGTGATTTCGGGAGCGAGGTTTTCCAGTGCGGCGATGCAGTTCGCCAGCGTGTTTTTCTTCATGTATTCGCACTCGTTGCAACTGCAGGTGTCGGTGGGCCCGGCAATGAACTCCTTGTCGGGAAGCTCTTTTCTCAGCCGATGTAACATGCCGCTTTCGGTGACGATGATGAATGCCTTCGCCGGGGAGGCTTTGCAATAGGCGAGCATCTTCTCGGTCGAACAGACTTCGTCGGCCATGGAACGGACAATCGGCAGACATTCGGGATGAGCCACAACTTTGGCGTCGGGATGCGCGGCGCGCAGTTTGGCGAGCGACTCGGCGGTGAATTGGACGTGGACGTGACAGACGCCGGGCCATAGGATCAGTTTGCGGCCGGTTTGTTCCATCACCCATTGGCCGAGGTTCTCGTCGGGGCAGAAAAGAATCGGTTGGTCGCGCGGGATGGAGTTGACGACTTTGACGGCGTTGCCGCTGGTGCAGATGATGTCGGCCTGCGCTTTGACGGCGGCGGTGCAGTTGATGTAGGCGACAACCGCCACGCCGGGGTGTTCGGATTTCCACTGGGCGAGGGCGTTGGCGTCGCAAGAATCGGCCAACGAGCAACCGGCATCGAGGTTGGGCAGGAGAACGCGTTTGGTCGGGTTGACGATCTTGGCGGTCTCCGCCATGAAATGCACGCCGGCAAACAAGATCACGTCAGCGTCGGTTTCCCTGGCTCGGAAAGCGAGGCCGAGGGAATCGCCCACGTAATCGGCCACGTCCTGAATGTCGCCGGTCTGGTAATTGTGGGCGAGGAGAACGGCGTGTCGCTCGCGTTTCAGGTCGCGGAGCCGTTGTTGCAACTGGGCCGTGTTCATTCGCGAATAGCCTAACGGAAAGGCGGGGTTTGTCAACGGGGCATCCCTCTGCTAAGTTTCTGCGCCATGAGATTGCTTTGCTTGTTGGTGTTCGCCGTCGCCGCATCCGCTCCGGCCAGCGAGAACGGCGACCTCGAAATTGCCCGGCGGCTGGAAAACGCTTTTGTGAAAGTCGCCGAGCAGGCCAGCGCCTCGGTGGTGGTCATCACCTGCAGCCGCTTGCCCGCCCTGCCGCTCGAAGGCGGCGAAGGAGGCGGGCTGACACCGCGCGATTTTGAGGGAACGCCGTTTGAGTTTTTCTTCAAACGACGCGGCACGCCCCCGCCGCGACCGGAGGTTGACAACGCTGGCTCCGGCATCATCTACCGCAAAGACGGTTACATCCTCACCAACCAACATGTCGTGGACGGCGCCGAGACGATCAAAGTCCGCTTGAAGGATGGTCGTGGGTTCCCCGCCACACTCGTTGGCACGGACGAACGCACCGATGTGGCCATGCTCAAGATCGAGGCCGACGATTTGCCCGCCGCGCAACTGGGCGACAGCGACAAGGTTCGGGTGGGGCAATGGGCCATTGCCATCGGCGCTCCGTATGAGTTGGAATACAGTTTCACCGTCGGCTTCATCAGCGCCACGGGACGCAACGCCGTTTTCACCCGCACGGGAAGCGCCTACGAAGATTACATTCAGACCGATGCTTCCATCAACCCGGGCAATTCCGGCGGACCGCTCTGCGACATCGAAGGCCGCGTCGTCGGCATCAACACGCTGATTCGCGGGCTGAATCGCGGAATCGGTTTTGCCATCCCCATCAATATGGTCAAACCGATCGCCGATCAACTCATTGCCCATGGCCGGGTGATCCGCCCGTGGTTGGGCATCGCCATCGCTCCGCTCAGCGACAACAAGGAACTCCAAGCCCTGACCCACCAGCAAACGGGTGTCATCGTCCAGGAAATCCGGCCCGACACGCCGGCAGCAAAAAGCGAATTGAAACCCGCCGACATTATCATTGCCGTGGACGGCGTTGCGGTGAAGACGCCGCGTGAATTGCAACTGCAAGTCCTGCGAAAGAAAATCGGCCAACAAGTCATCCTCGATGTCGTGCGCGACGGCAAGACCATCCAGGTGCCCGTCCAGACCGCCGAAATGAAAGAGGAGGTTACCGCGGCTGCCCAACCGCCCAGCGAGGCGCCCAAAACGGAACTTGGCTTCGGGATCACCGTAAAGACATTGACCCGCTCTCTCGCTCAGGAAATGGGCATGGACGAAGTCGAGGGAGTCATCGTGACCGAGGTTGCCGATGACAGTCTGGCTGCTGAAAGAGGCATTCAACGCGGCGATGTCATCGTCGAAGTGGACCGCCATCCTGTCAAAAACGCCGCCGACTTCAAGGCCGTCATCGCCAAAGCCGATGTCAAGAGAGGCGTCCTCATCTACGTGAAGCGCGGTGCCAGCTCCAGTTTTATCGTGCTGAAAGAGAAGTAGCACGGCTTGCTGTGACAGGTCACAGCAGCCGACTACAACAGACTGCGCAGCAACCGTAAATTCTCCACATCCGCGCGGAGGTCGTGGCCTTTCGGCGTCTCCAACACCATCGGCACTCCCTGCCAGCGCGGGTCTCGCAGCAGACAACGAAACGCTTCCAACCCCAGAAATCCTTTCCCGATGTGCTCGTGCCGGTCGAGATGCGACCCCAACGGCGTTTTGGAGTCGTTCACATGAAAGGCAACCACCTGTTTGTGGCCGATGACCGCATCCATTTCCCGCATCACCGCCTCGTAGCCGCGCCGCGTCCGAAGATCATAACCGGCGGCAAACAGGTGACAGGTGTCCACACAGATGGCCAGCCGCGTTGGATGATTGCAAGACTGGAAGATCACAGCGAGATGCTCGAAACGGTGGCCGAGACAGGTGCCTTGCCCTGCGGTCGTTTCCAACGCGATCCGTACGGGGCTGGACCGTGTGGCAGCAAACACCGCCTCCAATTGACGCACCACCGACTCCAGTCCGGCTGCTTCGCCCGCGCCGAGATGCGATCCGGGATGCAATACGATAAACGGCACACCCAACAACTCGGCTCGGTGCATCTCCTCCACAAGCGCCGCCACGGAACGCGCGTCGGGTACACCGAGGTTGATGAGATAGCTCGAATGAGCAAACACCCGCATCGTTTTTCGCCCTTCCCGAAACCGATCAATCACCTCGCGGCTCAACGCAGGAGCGCGCCAGCACAGATTGTTTTTGAGAAACATCTGAATCGCCTCGCACCCGATTCGAGCGCCACGCTCCAGCGCGCGATCCACGCCGCCCGCGATGGACATGTGAGCACCCAGTTTCGGTGCGGCTTGCTTCTGTGACGGCATGGCCTTACAAATAACACCATGAAACTACTCTTCAAGCTCATCAAATGGCTCCTGGTGCTGATTCTCCTGCTTGGCGTGGCTCTCTACTACGCGCGCAACACCGTGGCCCGCTTCGCCGTGGGAGTAGCAGCCAAACACCTCACCGGATTCCCCATGCAGGTGGG
>Ga0272448_1000623_pt1 | contig 53321 bp, 55 predicted proteins | sample YNPCB0191_FD_202220 | JGI IMG/M metagenome (GOLD analysis project Ga0272448, IMG submission 202220) | Hot spring sediment microbial communities from Yellowstone National Park, WY, United States - YNP-CB-019-1 | ecosystem: Environmental > Aquatic > Thermal springs > Hot (42-90C) > Sediment... | reverse complement strand
GCACCGATGGCAATCGCGCTGGAGGTTCCGGGGAGGGTAATCTTGCGCGTCAGCTCCGCCGCCCCGGATGTGTTGAAGGTGAACACCGCATTGCCTGCGGTGTCGTTCAAGGTCAACACCCCGCTGGCGTCCAGGGCAATGCGGTTGACCGTGTTGTTGCGGATATACACCCCACCAGAGGTGATGTAGACGTTGTTCTTTCCCGACGCTACTTCCCCGATGGTGATGTTGCCGGAGGTATCCCAATGCGCTTTTGGTGTACTTCCCTGCATGATGCGGAAGCCATTTGTGGCATCCACTCCAACCCATATCCCAGTCTCGGAACCGGCAGCCATTCCGTAAGCTGATGATGTGTACCCATAACTGCCCCACAGCTCGCCTATGCGCATACGTAAGGCATAGTCATTGATTCCACTTCCATATTGGTCAATGACACTGATGTAAGGTGTATGCTCCCCGTCACTCGCGTCCAGGACAATGCGATCCATCCAACGCACCACTGCTGTGCCTTTCGTCCAGGCGTACGCCGTTCCGGAAACAGCACGTATCACAGTTACGGTGTTTCCAGAGATCGCAGTGATCTTCATGGTCTCGCTTCTTACAGCACCACCTATATAGTCCTGTAACCGGATGAAGTCATTGATGGAGAACGGAACCTCAGTCAAGCCAAATGAGGTCTGCGTGTCACTTATGTCACTGGCAAGCGCTGCTGACGGCGCCACGACCAACACTCCGCCAGCGGCTTGTATCGTACCAAAGTGGAACACTGTCGCGCGCAGCTCCCCCCGAATGACGGCGCTGTTGAACTCGGCATCACCATTTCCAGTTATATGCCATCCACGCAGTCCAGCCAAGTAATTGCTGCTCTTTGACTCGCCGGTTACGGTCAAGCTCTGGACATAAGCGCTTCCGTCCTTTCCCACACGGAACGGGGCGGATGACGCTGTGGCGTTACCGGCCCATAGTCGGTAGGTAGCATCAGTGGCATCGATGACGCACACATCGTTTCCGCTCCCTAGTATCAACTTTCCTGCGCTGTTCAGCTCAGCGTCACCGCCGACCAACTTGGTTGAACTAATCGTCCATCCGCCAATCCTACCAGACGATGCATATATCGTCCCACGCACAACCACGTCATTGAACTCAGCGTTGCCATCCCTATCCAGCCTCCATCCAGAAGTTCCCTCAATGTAGTTGGCGCTGCGTAGCGTCTGTGCAATGTTCGCACTGGTGATGCGCAGCTCTGGCCCACCACGCCCAGAGAATATAGCCTCCTCAATACGATTGAAACGCTCGTCGACGTTCAGATTACTAATCAGCTTTTCCAGGTCCTGAACGCGCTGGAGGAGTTGGAAGTACTCGTTCATAGTCCCTCCAAATAGCATCTGTGTAAACGGCGCCTCACTAGAACCACTTGCAAGTGGGTGCGACGACGTTCCCCACAAATGCAATAAGTTATTATCAACCCACCGTTCAAGTGCAACTTCATCGCGAACCACACCTGCCCACAGGAACATCACTGTGTAGCCGAGCATCTCCAACAGCGCCTGCTGTGTGACATCGCGCGCTTCGATCTCCGGAGTGCTGTGCCAATATTGGCCCATCACCTGGACAACCAGGCGTGGTACAGGAAACACAAAGTCTGCTACCAAACCACCCAGCTCGACGCGCCCACCGAACTCGCTCGACTGGAATACGAAGTCCACGCCAGGGATGAACCCATGATCCACCAACGCTTTGTAAAAGATACGCTCTTCCAACGAGCCTTCCACGTTTTGGGCTGCACGTGCCTCCAGGTAGCTGTCCGCATCGTATCTCGTCCCACGTCGCTTTGCATGCCTGCGTGGGCGTGGCTGTCGCAGCAGCTGTCGTATCACACCGCCCCACTTCAGCCTGCGGATCATTTTGCGTGGGCGGCGTGGATATGGACGGATATAGCGCGGATAACGCATCCTTGGGCGTTCTTCGCGGCGTTCCCATGGGTTGTACACTGGTGTTGGCATACACTATCTCACACATAAACAACTGTGCACCGCGCTACCTCTCCAGTGCGCACGATCTCCCCTTGTTCGTTGACGTAATCATGGAGCATGAAGCGCAGTGAGGAAAGGTATGAAGCGTGTGACTCCCCATATATATCGGTGAATGTGATCGGCGCGACACTGTCACGCGCCGCCATCAACGCCTGACGGATTTGCTTAGCATTCAGCTCACTCGCTCCCTGATCCGGGGTAAACATGTCATCCTCGACTATGACGTCGAATGTAGCACCATACTTGACGTTTGGACGTGCCATCACCTTAAGCACAACGGCACGGATCAGCGGCGTGCTTGTCGAGCTGGTCGTCTTCAAGTTCAGACGTAACTGAATGCGTTTGCCTGTTGTGTTCGATGGGAAGTCAAGATACTGTCCGGCGGATGTTATAGTTCCGAGCGTGGTGAACGACGTGCTGTCATCGACACGGTAACTCACAACGACGCTCGTCCCGCTTGGGAAGTCACCATCCAACGTTACACGCGCGAACGATTTTGGTATCGGGATCATGTTGAGATCGTAGAATGATGTGTAAAGGTTATGATCGCCGGACGTCGGGAATGCACGGTGCGGAAGATCGCTCATAGGATCAAACTTCACACGGTAGATGTACAACCGGTCCACATGCGCACTCATGCGCACACCGTAGTACAGGTAATCATTCGCAGAGTCGTAGAACGCCAATGGTATGTCCTTCACATCGTATCCGCTTTGGTAAACATCTGCGATCTTATGCCACGACGCTGCGTCATCAGTCCGGAGGACTACTCCAAACTTGTTCTGTTCAGTAGATTCGAGCGTTGTTGTGTCGTTCGCGCGCCCAAACGCGTGTAGGAACTTTCCACGCGGCACGAGTGCGGAGAAATCTCCAAACGCCTTGAACGGCCAGTGTGTATCCCAGTATGGTGGTGTTGCGTCCTGCAGACCAGATTTATAGCGGTACAGCTTGTTGCGCACGGTGAAGTATAGGAAACCGTTCCATACACATGCCGCACGGAAGTTATTGACATGTGCTTCATCAGCAAAGTTCAGTAGATGATATGCAACGTTATCATCCCCGATGGCCCATACGCCGTCCTCACGCATGACAAGTAACTGATTGTTGAATGCGATCATGTTATTGATCAGATACTCACCGGGGCCGACTCTTATAGCGTTGACGTCGGAATTACCGTTCCCCTCCGCAGATAATCCTTCAGTGTCTGACCAAAAATGTAAGTAAGGACTGTATGACTCCGCCCCCCACACATACCCACCGAACAATGCCAGCTTGTAGAAGTCATACGGCGGATTCGTGGCCACACCGGCATCATTGAACACAATGAACCGGTCCCCCTCGGTAGGGTTTATATTCCACGCCGATGATATCGTCAGCGAGTTGCTTGTGTTGGCGGTGACATCACGTAATTGCCCAATCCCAACGCCGTCATAGATATATACCTTTCCACCAGCAAACACCTGTGGCGTTGTAGACCAATACGGTTCAGTAAGTGTATATAGGTGCGTGCTGTCGGAGTGGTTTACTATACCAGCGTCAGCAACGAGCATGCGCTTCGAGAATGATCCTATCACGCCGCGCCGCGCAATGAACATGCGTGACCCATTGCTGACGATGCTTGTTATGTAGTCGATCGCTGTTATTGGTTGCAGATTACCATCCGAGCGTAGCCCATATAGATACGACCCGGTGCTGATGAACAACAGATCACGATGCACACACCAGCTGGGTGGATAGTCTGATGTGTCACTAATGTAGTCTACATAAGACGGCTCCGTGAACAGACACGCAAACCCGGCAGACGTGTCTACCAGGTGCCCTGTCCAGGCATATCCGCCGAGCTGTGTGAAGCGTTCATACCCATACCCATGCTGGAATGACTCCTGTCCCACGTCCAGGTACAGCCCCAGCTCGGAGCGCGTCGGCATCCCTGTGACGGCACGTGGCGAGAAGTCGACAATGTCCACAACTGCCCATGACTCTGGTTGGACGATAAAACGGTACTTTGTACCGTTTACCGTCATCGTGACGTGCGATGTAGACATGACTAATCCTCACGGAACGGCTCCGGCAGCAGTCCGCTGGTGCCCCACGTCGCGATCACACCAGCGTTGTGCCGGTATGCGTATGTCTGTGCGTAAGCGTGTGCCGCATCACTGTACGCGCGCTGCAGCCCAACCCATGTGTCCATCTCGCTACGTGGCGCAGAGGCAAGTCTGATCAGGTAAAGGCGCGCGATAGCTGCCAGCTCGATATACTCAGACGGACAGTCCGTCGTATCGGTGTCAGAGGAAAGCGGTTGGAATTCCGCCTCGTAGTCCACGCGTGCTATCAAGCCGTAGTGGTACTCTAGCGATGTCAGGAACTCCACAGCGTTAGAATTGCTCGCGCTTTGAATGTCCCACGCAAACACAATGTCGTAGTCGGAGTCCTCCGCCGCGTTTGATGCTATCGCGTATTCGCTGGTGGTGTCTAGCGTGCTGGTGAATGCGGACGCCACCTTCACCGTGCTTGAGTTAATCACTTCAGTGATCACACGGCGATCCCCAGCAGACGTCCCATTATGAATACGTACCTCTTTACCGATATATGAGGAGTCAAATGATTTCGATGAGTCCACCAGGTAGTTCTGCTGTGATGGAGTGCTGGTGACTGTTCCATACTCCAGCGCGACATTCTCCATAGCAACGCGATAGATGAACCTAGCAGTATTGCTGAGTGACAGCTTGCTGTTGGTCCCGTATTTTATCACAATGTATTCGCGCACACTGTCAAAGAAGAAAGGCCACGAGTCCCGTATTGCCTGGTTTATCGCGGCATTGACGTCGTGCGCACTGAACTGCCCCCATATCTCATAACGCTTATCTGTAATGTTCCCAGATATTGGCTCGCGGAAGCTCAGCGTCCCCGTACTGCCTACAAAGTCGGATATCACACGGCTTATGTCATACCCTGAAAGGTACAAATACTGACCGTTCCAGAAATCGTCTTCCTGCTTCAGGTTACCTTGATCCACCAGCGATGTGGGACCGACAGAAGATGCTGTGAGGTATCCGCTGTTATAACGCTCAAAGAACGGCTGCCGCGTGCGCACACCAATGGAACGGCGCAGTTGTGCACGTGTCACACTCATTCTTCACTCCACAACGTGTCAGGTTTCTGCCCTCCGCTGCGCCATGCCTCCAGCGTTCCATATGGGAGCATGACGTTGCGTATGCGTGAGTCACGCTGCTCGGCAAAGCGCTCTTCCTCTATATGTGCCTCCCATGCAGAAAGGAAGGCCTCTGGCAATTCTGACTCGCCCGGAGGCACGATCCAGCTCACCCCGTTGAGTGTCACCATAACCGGCTCATTGGAGGGATTGACCACAGGAACGCGCTTCCCATTCCTGACCAGGTCGATCATCTTCTCTCGCTTCGCCTTTACATTTTCAAGCGCCCGAACTGCAGCAACCCTTTCAATAATCGCTACGTTGTTCGCGTCCGGCAAAGGCTCCTTGCGTACCTGTTCGAGCTTTTCCAACGCAGCATGCAGCGCTTCCTCGGCTTGCTGCTTCTCACGCAATGCCTGTTCATGTTGTTTACGCAGATGAGCAGATTCGTCGCGCAGGGCTTGCATCTCAATTGCTTGAAGCTTCTGTTGCGATTCTAGCTGCTTAAGGCGGTTCAGCAGCACTTCCAGGCTCAGCGCGTTCGGGTCATTTTCCTCTACCCGTGCGGAACCGCGGACGGGTTGTCTCTGAGCACTCCGTGTGGCCAATCCCTTCCTCCTATTTTGTATGTTAGGGAGGGAGTTCGATCACTCCCTCCCTATGCGGCTGCTCAAGGCTTTATAGGTGCCCCAGTGATGGTGATGATCAGGTTTGTGGATGCGGTGCCAGGGATGCTACTGACGTTCAACGACAGTGTACCTCCGCGCTCAATGAAAGTGATGTTCATGTTGTCGCGGGTGAAGTCCAAGTACTTGCTTGAGGCGTTGTAGGCAATCCGGCCCACACCAGTCCCAACCGTCCACAGATTGCCACTGCTGGTTGAGCCACCGGACGGCGCGGTGTAATAGACGGTAGCATCTGTGTTGCCACTGGAGCCGCCGGTCGTTCCTAGCTTCATGTGCACTGAGTAAATTTCCATGTCGCAAGGAACACTGATCACATCCAAGTTGGTCGTGTTGCTCAGTGTAGCCAGCTCAGAGAGCGTGAGTTGAATAACCTCACTAGGTTTAAGGTATGCCATACTAGCCTCCTAATGTCGTGGTATGTTCAATGCGAACCATCGCCCATTCCAACAGCCGCGCCGTGGTGAACGTGGTGTACCACGCGATCGTAGCACGCTGGTTCAGTGGGTCCGACGTGCCCGCGCTACCGAAATCCTTCTGGATCAGGCGCAATGGCCGCACCTTGGCACCGGTGTTTGCGGACTCAGCGGAGTTGGTGGTCAGCTCGCGCACGGCAGCAGGCATGTATCCAGACAGACCACCGATTCCAAACGCGCCCTTACCGATGACCATGGTAGCATAAACGTCCTTACTACTGGCACCAGCATCCACCCAGTACTTCGCATTGGGTGACACGAAGAAGCGACATCCAAGCGCATCACCGATGTAGCCAGTCACGAGCGGATTCTCATCGCTGCGTTCCTTGACATAGTAGAACAGCTGTTTGAAGGTGTCATCGCTCATGATGTCGTACTCAGTGTACGGATGGATGATCACGTAGTACTTACCATCGGCCACAGGCAGTGCCTTATTGGCCTTGAGCGTCGCTACGGCCTCTAGAATCTCCGCTGCGGTCAACTTGTCTGAAACAGCAGAGCGCTGTGTTGCGGTGCCCGCGTACTGGACGGTTGTACCAGCGACAATGACATCGCGCACCAGCTGATCCAGACTGTCACCGGCCTGCTCGCCCAGCGCATCCGAAGCCTCCGCGGCCACACGGTCGATCCCCATCAGTGCCAGCTTGCGTGTGTAGTACACATAGGCGCCGTACTCCTGGACGGTAGCCGTCACCGAGGTGATGCTGATGTCGTGCGGCTCAGGAGTGATTCCTTCCGTCAGAGGCGTGGTCACAGCGGCGAGCGAGGACATCTTCCGCCAGCTGATGGTGTCACCACTGTTCTCAGGAACCTGTGTTGCTGGGGCAATGCCCATCTGCGCCATTGACAGGTGTGTGAAAGCACCCACAGCGCGCATGAGCATTTCCATCTCATAGAAAGTACGTTGTTCTGCAGTAAGTGTTGAGTATCTGGCAACGTCAGCCATTTTTCATTTACCTCCCTATTCTAATGGTGGATAATCTTCTGGTGTGGTAAGCCCAGCACGCGCGCGCTCCAACAGCCGTTGCCGTTCCTCAGGAGTCATCTGCCAGATGGTCTTGCGCGACGCTGACTTCCCTGACTCAACTGAACCAACACGCGGCGCCCCTTGACCAGGCGCTGCAGACTTGCGTAGCGCCTCATTTTCACGCCGCAACCTGGTAATCTCATTGGTCAGGTGCGTCAACACCGAATGTTGCCATTCCGCAGGAGACTGTCCTTTGATCGCGTTGGCAGGCACAAACCGGCTGTAGTAACCGTACAGCTGTTGTGCGTACTGCATCTCTGCCAGCTGTTGCTGTTGCTCTTCCAACTCGCGACGATGTTTGTCCAGCTCCCACCGTGCGCGCTCCTCATCATCCATCGCTGCGGTCTCATACTCCTCAAGACGCGACTGTAGCTCACGGATGCGCTCGGTGGCCTGTGCGAGTTGTGTACGCAACCATTCCATCTCTTTGGACGACGTCTGGGCCACCCCAACTTCTTGTATAGGTTGAGGTTCCACAACGCTCGATTCCACCACAGGCTGTGCAGGAGGCGCTTCCTCTACCGCATCAGGCGTGGTTACCTCTTGTGCGTCGGCGAACTCCATATCCATTATCCTCCGTTTACTGAATAACTTCTCCCAATGCCTTCTGTGTTATCGTTTCCTCAATGGGATACATACTTATGTCTATTTTACCACTTCCTACTTCTTCGCGCAAGTCCTTCAGCCGTGATTTTGCTGATTTCAATGCCTCCTTACGCCACTTCCAGTATCGCAATAACTGAGGATTTCGGTTCAGCAGGCTCTTCGCCTGTGTCCTGTCCCGATTATACAAGTTCCAATAAGCTTCATTCAACGCATGGATTCCAGGCCAATAGGACTCAGCTGCGGTCTCCACAATAGATTGTGCCACGTGTTCAACATCCTCCGGATCGGCGTAGTAGCGCAGCAGTATTGGATCGTTTGCAATCTTATTGCGCGACCAGTCCCAATACTTGAATAGCCCAACCTGCGCTGCATATGCATTAGCAGACTCCTCACCATCCCGCGCAGCGATCCGGAAGTATTCGGCTTGTTTATCCTGCATGCCAGGGAAGAGCCTCTCCGCCTCTTGGTACAAGGCTGATCGACGCTTGCGTGCTTCCTCAAACTCTAGCGCCTTTTCACGCTCCGGTGACTTCAGCTTCAGCGCAAGGTCTATGACAGCATTCCGCAACGCCTCCACGTCGCGTGGATGCCACCTTGACAAATCACCCTTGTCCTCATAGAACTTACGCCGCATCACGTCGGTCAGGCCAGCGGTGTCGAACATTTTCCTTCCAACATCTCCAGGCGGTACGCGCCGCAGCACATTCCATGTCAGCGAGCTGAGCCTGGTAAGGTCGTTGTCGTATGCCATCCATGCCACACCGACCCACGGAGCATCATCTAACACACGGCGCGCCGCCTCGGAGCTGCCAACCTTCTTCGACAACTCTACATAACGTTGTGTGTGCCGTGCCAGTTCGTCCTCCCAAGTGCCACGCGGTGTGACACGCAACCCGGTGAGCACAGCGAACAGCGCTGGAATGCGCTGTATCTTCAACACCTCCCACAACGCGCGCTCGAACGACGGCCCACTGTGCGTCGTTGCAGCATACACTGCAGCATCTGGTGATATGATCCCACGACGCTGGAGTTCAGACAGGTAACGTGTGGCGCGTGCCAAATCCCATTTTGTGCCGCCCACACCGGCACGCAGCTCACCAGTGTATGGATCACGTGTCCATAGCCACGGCTCAAGGACTGTACCTGTCAACGACGCGAACGCACGCGTCACTGGCGCCAGGTACCCAATCGTCCTGAGCGCGTCACGATCCTCCTTCAGAAGTGCGCGCTCCGCAGCATATGCCCACCACAACAGCGGGTGTGGCCCCGGTCCAAACGATCCGAGCTGTGTCAACGTCCTTCCAAGCACATCACGCATCCTGTCTTCGTCATCGAAGACGTCAAACAACGTGCTGACCGGGAAGAATGTCCGTTCGATGTTCCAGTAGATGTGTCCATCGAATCCAGGAGGATGCAACACCAACGAACCACGAGCCCAATCTGGAAGGTCGATATTTCCTGCGTTGGAGTTGCGGATCGCCTGCTTCAATTTAAAGTAAAACGCCCACAGCGCTGGCGACGTGGCAATCGACGATGCCCACTTCGGGATCATACGCGTGTACCAGTAGCCCCATGGGAAGATCAGCTGTATGATGAAATCGATAGTGCGACGATCAGGATAATCCAGTAGCGCCTCGTTGCGCACGAATGTAGCGTACCATGTAGCCGCAGCGTATATATCCGATTGATAGCTTTCAATCTTTCTAATCCACTGTGCCAGCGAATCATCCAGCGGGCCAATGGCACGGCGTATTACTTCATCCGTCTGTGGAGCGCTAACCGACTGCGCATGTCGTATAGCTGCGTCAATGAAATCAAGTGCCTTCTCCGTGTTGAATGTTACTTGATCCAACGCGCCAGGTCCGGGAAGCGGCTTCGGATTATTGATCGCGTCGCGCATCGAGTCCACCAATGCCTTGGCATAGGGGTTGTGTGCAACGCGTGCCTCAATGTCGTTCAGGTAACTTATGTAATCTTCCTTCGTAATTTCATTGCCCAACCATTCTGGACGATCTGGCGTTAACACATAGTGAATCCTTCCGGACTCATCCTTGAAGTACGCAAATGGCGTCTGAGGTATTGGTGATGTGTCTCCTGGACGTGGCATCTCCTCCGCTGCCTCACGCGCCATCTCTGTAACACTATCCTCAGGGGCAGCCTCAGAGCGCACAGCAAAGCGGCTGAGCAGCTCATCCACTGCACGCTCGCCACCTGGTTCAAGACTGTCATACCGTGCCAGATCATCATAGATGCTATCCATCGTGTACAGCCGCTGTAGTAATGATGCATCCTTGCTGTATAGTGCCTTGGCGTCCTCAATGACCCTGCGCAGCACCTCAGCTTTAGCACGCATGTGTTCCTGTGCACGCGGATATGCCTCCAACACACCGAGCACGCGGTCGTACACTGCCATGACCTCTGGCGGAATGGTGTGTGCTGGTTGCTTCGTCAGCCAACGCATCGCGTGTCTTATCATGTTGCGGATGAAATCGAACACACGCTCGAACACACCGAGGAGGTTCTCTGGTAGGTCTTTATGTTTTGTCAGGTAAGATACTCCTAGCTCCGCAAACGCCTCTACAGCGTCACGATCCCACGCATACGGTGAGATTCCGAAGTATTCAGACAGGACAAGCCGATCGTCAAACGGTAGCCATTGCTCCGCGAAATGCATCAGCTCATGGATAAGGGTATCCGGGTTCGTGCCGTATCGCGAATCAAGCGTCACTAACCCACGCAGGAACGGCATGTTCTCCGCAACGCTCTTGAAGTCAGCAACAAACGTCCCGGCGGCGCCGGTGTACAACTCCTTGACCCTGAGCTTGAACAACTGATACCAATAAATGCTTGGCTGCTGATATGTGTCACCCCATGCCCTTGCCATGGAGTCCAGCATGCCCATCACATATTCCTTACTCAGGCGCTCACTGGCAATGGAGTCCTCTACAATCCTCTCGACTTCCTTGCGCGCGGCGACCGCCTCCTCCATGTTGAGCATTGCAATGGTCTTCTTCTTCCAACCTTCCAGCTCAACATTGCGGGCGAGATACCATGTCTGCGGATTGTTGAGATCAAGATTCAATAAGTTATTCTCAATCTGTGCTATGGCCTTCTCGAAGTCAGATATCGTCCCCTGCTCAGGATACAGCACACCGACGTCCGGAACCTCAAGGATGACGCCGAAGCGCGGGAAACCGATATCCTTAAGCACCTCGATCGCACGCTCGACCGGTACCTTGGAAGGCATCAAACGCATGTGGTTCTGCCCGACCATCTCCAACATGATCAGGTTGTCCACATCAGTATTCATCGCGTAGGATATCTCCCACCACGGCATTGTGTAAGAGGCGGGTACTTCAATCCCGCGATCCTGCCACCTCCAGTACATTGGAAACACACCGATGACGTGCTTTTCCTCCTCCTTTGGAAGTATTGCGATGCGTGAGTATACCGGTATGTGTTCCAAGTTACCGGTGAACCATTTCCATTCTTCATCGGTAAGCGTCGACGGGACGCGCATCGTAAATGACATGCCGAGCGGAGTGCTCCCATAAGTTGACGCCCCAGGTGCACCCACCGGAGCCATTTTGATGGATACCTCTTTATTCCCTCCCAATCCAATGTTCAGCAGATCAATAGGAAGCGGCTGCTTGTCAACGAACATAACATTCACTCCATCGCTGATTGGTCCGCGTTCCACGGTTATGACTGCGCGTGGAGTGCCATGAATTCTCCCATGCATCACCAGGTCTTCGGCCTCGATTGGCTTCTCACTAAACACCACAAGCAGGCGCTTATTCGGATGAAAGGTGTTCTCGTCCATGAGAACCGCCGCCCACCGCATCATTCGGTTGTCTTTGGAGCGGACATACTGCGGTATCCATCTAAGTGAACTAAAGAACCCTTCTATCTGCTGCGGCTCCGGCCCAACGAGCGCGGTGTTCATGACGCGCCGCAGCTCTGCTATGTCCTCCTTCATCTCTTTGATACCACGAGCCATTCCAGGGCTGAGCGGTTCCTTGTCCACGTGCATGCTGCGCAGGAGCAGCTCATTGACCTCAACACAGTTCCCATCGAGAGTGACGATATAATCATCCAGTATGGCCGGATTCTCATTCGCCGCCAACGCGATCGCCTCTATAACGTTTCTATCCAGCGGATGATCCCGCACCGTCACCCATTTCATCCGCTTCGTGAGCGTCGAATACCTTCCCATCAAAACGGCACGAGGATGTAAGATGCGTTCGGCACTGGTTAAGTCACGTACATAATCACTATACGGAACATTTCCAACGTAAAACCATGCCTTCCCATTATCGACCACCAGTGACACGACATCGTCGCTCGTCATCGTGCCACCGCTGTATTGACGCTCCCCTACAATCTCAAGCACATCATCGTATGAGAATGCGATAGGATTGTTGTTCTCGTCTGCGATCAGCCTTGGCTCCACAACGCGAGAATCGAACAACACCTTCTTCGGTGGGCCTTTGATGATATCGTCAAGGTACCGCAGTGCATCCTCGCGTGACATGTCCCACATGTCATCAATCGATCTATCGTAGGTGATTGCCATGGCATAGTCGACGACGCGGAAACGATATGGAATATCATCAGGAATGCGTTCAAGCACACGCCGAATGTCGGCAGCGTTCCCAACCAAAGTGATGCGTGTTGCGACGTTGTCCACGTGGGCCGACACCATGCCAGGGTATACGATGTGATCTTCAAACATGAACGCACCATAGCGGTCCAGTCGGAACATATGCTGGCTGCGCTTCGCCGCCTGACCCAGCATCATGTCAGAATCGATCATGACGTAGCTGTTCGCAGTGCGTCCGAGGAGATCGTCCATTATGTCACGCATCTCGACGACGTTGAAGTAGCGTGGCACGTCCTTGACGCGTGTGATCCTCAACTTGTCAACTGTATCGTAGTAAAATTTCTCCTCAACGATCGGGAAGTTCTCCGGAATGTATATCTCCGGACCGACCAACCCAGGCACGATCGGGATGCGCAAGACCCTCTCTGACGAATCAGGTACAGGCCTCAAATGACGCACCGCGAAGTCATTGTTTAGATCAGCGAGGTAGACGTCACTGCGCATTGTAAGGATTCCTTTATCCATCTCAAACACACCCCATCCCCATGATCCCCTGGCCCGTGAGTGATATGGGGCAGACTCGCTGATGGACTCAACGCTTAGGTCAGCATGGGTCATCGGTGGGAACTTGATGTCATCCGCAATGGTACGAAAGCCACCGTCACGTTCCCCAACCAACACACGCCACTTACTGGCGTTCGGGATCAGGTCTGGGTTGGCCCCGATGATGTCGTACGCATCCTCCAGTTCAACATCACCACCAAGCAATGTAACAGTGACCGCCCTGTCGGACGTGCGATAGAAGTACGCTTGAGTCCCCAACTCAGGGACGTTCATGCGATCCACCATGCCCAACCACAACGGCGCGCTTGGATCGTCAGCGAGCTTTCTATCCAACAATTCCTTGAGGCCAATACGCACACCGTATTCGGGTATTTCCACAACTGTGTCTTCCGGGAACGGGACCTCCCTCAGACTCTCGATCCAACCTGCGAGTGTGTCAGCGCTGACGGTGCGCCTCTCACCGGACATGACCCGCAACGTCTTGCTCCCGGCGTTGTAGGAGTAGAACATCTCAACAGGCATACCCAAATCCGCCTTGAAGAGTTCACGGAGTGCGTCTATGTCACGCACGCCGGTCACCACGGAGTGGAAATAAGAGTCGAACTTCCCATACGGGGTTAACACAACACCGGAGAAGTCAATCGTGACGTCACGAGGCAAGCCGCGGTACACCGTGCTCGGGCGGGAAATTCCAACATTTATAATGGTGTTGTAGTACAGGCTTATCGTTCCATTCCCCTGCGGGCCAAACCATACGAACGGAACGTCCTCCCCAACGCCGGTCTTTAGGAGTGCCTGTATGGCTTCTCGGCGTTTATCCCATGAGGATGTGATCAATATTCCGTCCGGTGTGCTCCAGGCGATGTAGATATCCTGCATGTCCATGAGCGGAACGTCCAACACACCGGAGACATACGCGTCCCCGGTCTTGCCGTTTATGATCAACATCTTCACGTTGGGATCGTCAAACTGCCCGGCGAGCGCACTTTTCACGATACGTGCCGCACGCTCCATATCCATTGGGGTGTCGCGTTGCGCGTAGGTGAACCCTGTCCAGTTAGGAATCTCCGCGGCCACCAAATCCGCTACTTTAGCACCCTCGGAGAAATCAGATGACAAACGCATACCAGGTAGATTTAGTATTGGAAGGTCACCAAAATATTCTTTCAGGTAGTGCCTGACCGGTGGAACCAAAACTTTATCGGAGAGATACCATTCACTGCCCAGAAGAACAACACCGTTCTTGTGGATTACCCCCCACACGACTTTACCTGGTCTAGTGCCAAGCTTATTGCGCATTGCATCAACGATTTTGCTGAAGTCACCTGCGGCATCACCTATCCCAAAGAAGTGGTATCCTTCGACGTCGGTCGACGCGAATGGGATGACATGCCCATTCTCGAATGCGTGTATGAGAGCAGGCGGCGGTTTGTCATCTTTCCATGCTCTTATGACTATAACATCAGGAAACTCGATCGGTTGTTGAAGTGGAGGAGGACCCTCTTCCGTCAGATGAATGACCTTCTCCTTAGGAGCCTTCCCTATCGCCGGAGCGCTCTTGAACTCTTGCATCTTCCCATGGAGCAAATCATGTACACTCCCAGTCCGAATCACGTATGTGTCCTCAATGGCTGGAGTGCAGGCATACCATGTTACCTCTGCGTTCGCAGGCAGGTCTAGTTCGCTGATCATACTCAAGACCGCCTGTGAATGCGTCCCATCAAGACCCGGCATCGGACTGATAATCACGTAGCGATCATCATCAACCTTGTATACCGCGAAGCTCCACACCCTGGTCTTCTGCGTGTAACTATCGCGTAGCTTGTCTGCCACCTGCGCCGGATAGCTGTTCTCCAACTTGAAGGATGAAAACTTCGAAGCTTTTCCGGTGGGGCGCACCGACCACACACCCAACAACTCGCCCTTGCCCATGTTCAACTCAGAAAGTGCGGACGAGGCGGTCGAAATCTGTCCTGGTGGAATATGCCTAGGAGGTGCGGTGGTGACGGCAGGAACACCCACTGCCTCCCACTTACCCAACGCCGAGTTGAATTGTGGCATCTCCACATTGATGCGCAGGTCGTGTGGGACGCTCCTGACAAGCCGTTTGAAGTCACGACCAAGCAACCTCAAAGAACGCCGCACATCCTTCGCATTCATGAATGAAGGCGCATTCGGCGTTATCGTGCGGTGCATAATATTGAGGAGTTTTACCTTCTCATCCAAACTTAACTGACCATACGGCTTACCCACCGCATCAACCACAAACTTATGGAATTGGGCAAGCACATCCTCTGGGAGCGGTTTCCTGTACTTGGGCACAGCGCCAGTGATCAAGTTCATTTGGTAGGCGTGCTCCATGATGGAATAATCGACGATGTACTCATCACTGGCAGCCACCAACATGTCATATGGAAGGTCAAATCCAGTTATATCCGCGATCTCGTTGAACAGGCGGCTGGCATATGCCTTCTCCATATGGTCAACAACGTCGTCGTAGATTTTCTTAATGTCCTGCATGAAATCATGCAGTTTCGCTGCGGCCTCCTCAGGACTGTCCGGAACCGGGCTGGCCAGATACCTCACCAACAGCTCACGCTGTGCCGCTGTCGCTTGATTGATTACATCGCGCTGGTCGTTGGCCAGCTCCTCGATGATGTGGTTAGCACGCAATTGATCCTTGGGAGCCGCTGTCAACGCCTTCATCTGTGCACGCGCATACAACTCACGCAGCTTGTTGTCTTGATCACTGACGTAGACAGCCAATTCCTCAATTGCCTTCGCGATCGTGGGCTCATTAAGGTTGGCCAATTCACTTGTGGCGTGATCCGCTGCAGACGCTGCAATATCTACCGCCTCCGCAGAGATTGATCCTGGAACAGGGCCAGGAGATGGCGGTTGCATATCAGCGATGCGTTTCAAATGATCCCGCAGATGTGCGTTCAACGCGTTGAGCTGGTCGATATACTCGTCTGGAGACGAACTGGTCAGCGCCGACAACTCAAGCGCCCGTGCCAGGTCGGTCATTCCCAGGTCGTGCATCGCCTGCTCAATCTCTGGCGGAAGCTGCTTCCACGGCGCCCACGAGACTGATATGCTTGAGGGAGTGACCGACGCACCCATCTTGGATAGATAGTCCATGATCTCCTTCTGCAAGTGCTGTGGCCACTCACTCCCCATCCGTAGCACACGCGCAACGCGCCCTTGCAACCACTTCATCGCCTGCGGGTCGCTCTTGAACACCGACGCCAGATCATCCGGCATCTGTGCAAATATGACCGCTGTGGCATCCTTGGACAACTGATTGACAGCGCGCTCAAAGGCCTGCCCAACAACGATCTCGGACGCTAACTGCTCACCGCGCTGTCCTAACACAAGTCCGATGGTGGTTATACCTGGCTTCGCCAGCTCCTCCGCAGCACCAATCCCACGTGAGGCTGCAAATATGCGTGCACCAACGCGTTGTGCGATTTCCTCAGCACGCAGCGATGCGAACGGGCTGTACCCTACCATTGCGATAGACATAAGATTGCTCGCCATGTTGTTCACGGCGTAGCCAGCATTCATTCCCATGAACAGGCGGGCGAATATCCTGTCCAACGCTGCACGCTTGCGTAGGACCTTACGCACCGGGGATAACGACTTCTCCCATGATGATGTTGGAATCAGTTCCTCCAACACACGGTGCATTTTTCTTGTCCATAGGCTTGCCACATCATCCGGGGACATGACCTTGTTAAGCCGCAACGCCTTGCTGATATCACCGATATTGCCTTCATCATCTGTGACCATGCGACGCAGTATCAGCCCAAGCGTGCGTCCGGATCGCGAGGTAGGAACATGCCCTAATCCAAGCTGCTCAAGCACAACCGCAGCGGCACGGACCTCCTCAGTGTCGTCGGACGCCAGCTTGACCATGTTCTCAGCCACCAACGACATCACCGCCTGGAAGCGTGACACATACTCCTTGGCAAACTCTTCAGTGCCCTCTTTGATTCCACGCGCCACGATGTCAGGGTCTACCAACATGCGCGCCTTGACACGTTCGGAGATCACACCAGAAATAAACTCTGCCATCTGCGAGACGTCAGAGACCGTCTTGTACACCTGTGTGTCCTTGACGCGTGGAGCGATGAGCGCCATGAACTTATCCACAGGCCCGGACGCAGCGCGCATCTGTCCTTTCACAGTTGCAAGGTCATGCAACCACTGCTCTACCTCGCTCGTCGGCGCAAGGTTCTTGAGGATGAACTCGGAACGGGCGGCCTCATCAAGCCCCTTCGGTATCTTCACACCCTCAGTAAGCAATGGGCTCATGAGCTCAAGGTGCCGTGCAATGGCAGAGGAGTGTCGAATGGCATCAATGCCAAACTGCAAGACGTTGATCGGATCGAAAACCATCCTTCCAATGGATTCCTTGAGCGGGTCCTCATAGAGTGCACGCAGCTCTTCAATGCGCGCCGATGAGACGTTCGGCCCCTCACGCAGGATGGCGTTGTAGAGAGCACGCATGCGAATTTCGCCGCTGTACGTTGATCCCAGTGCTGCACTGAACGCACGGCGCTTCTCTGGCGTGTCCACCCCCCACTCTGTAGATTTGTTCCCGTAGAGGATCGAGCCGAACCCCGTCTCCGCTATGCGCACGGAGGCATCGAACACTTTCATCACCGCGTCCGTGACCGTTGGAATGACCCAGTCCAGATTCAGTCCGGACGAACTCTGATTCATCCACTGTTTTTGAAATTCCTCACTGCTCTTAATACGTTCTTCAGGCGCGGCTGCGCCAAGCCGTACTTGTGGGGGAGGTGTGGTCTGTGGCGTCGTAGCTGTGACATTGGAAATCCCCTCAGTCACACGACGCTTTATGTCATTCCATGCGTCGACCGCCCATTCCTTGAGGTAGTTGAGCGGCGAAGAGTCCGTACTCCATCCATGCTCGGCGACTGGATTCTCAGGCTCACGGGTTTCTTCTTCCTTAGGCTTGGGTACCTCCGGCTCCTTTTCCAATGGTGTAGGTGTCGTAAGATAATGGAATGCCTTGGATATACCACCGTTGAATAAGAGTTCCCACACTGCCTTCCCGACAACACCTGAGAACGTGGGGACGACGTCCTTCACCGCTGAGGCCCACCCAAACGCCTCAACACCGCTTCCCGGCGTTTCTTCCAATGGCTTGGCAAGCACAGACTCCGACTGCACCGTAGGAGATGAAGCGCCAGACTGGACAAGCGCGGCAGAGGTTACCTCACTGCCGGTTGGAGCACGCGTTGTGACATCCTTCTCCAACGTCTCACCAGCAGGGAGTTCTATGTATGTCTGTGGCTTCCCCTCTGGATAAATGTCATAGCGGTTTGCCATCCAGCGCTTCATCTGGTACTCATTACCAATGTAGCGTGGATGTGGCCTCCAATGACCCGGTGCGACGTTACTTCCCCAACGGTAATCTAGCCATGGTGATCTTTCAGGAAGCCCGCGTATAATCGTGCGCATCGGCGTACCACCACCACTAATCGCCCCAGCACCAGGTTGGACAGGCGGAGGTGGTGGAGGAGGAGTAGGTGATGATGGAGAGGGTGTTTTACCTTCACCGCCGGTTCCGGTAAACTTCATCCTGTAACCTCACCAAATAATCACGCAGAATGAATTTTGGAACGCGCGGAGGTGCATTGCTCGGGCGTTCAGGCTCAGAGCGCTGCTGTGCTTCCAATGAGGTGCGCAGAATCTTGTACCATGCCTCAAGTGCGCCGCGATAACCACGCTTCACATCGTTTATCATGCCAGTGCCACGTTACGCAACATTCCACCACGCATCGGAGTGTTCTGACCAGGCTGCAACACAGCGCGTGCGCCTCCGACACCACCCCACTCAGGAGGACGGTTCATTGCGGGATTGACCAGCATGTGCGCGACACCTATCACAGCTGCCATCGGATAATTGCCTGCGGAAGCTGCAGCCTGTGCCTGCTGTTCGAGCGTGCGCAGTGCATCCAATGCACCAAGGCGATCGGCAGCGGTGGGCAATGTCATCTTGCCACCAACCATCCGCGGCGCGCCTCCAGCCGCGACCTGTAGGTAAGAACGTAGCCAATCCATCGCCTGCGCAAACTGCTGTAAGTTTTGATTGTTCTGGATAAGGTTGGGAACATTGCTAGTAGAAGTGCCAAATGCCCTTGCAATTACCGCTGTAGGGTCGAATAGGTTTGCCATTGCAAGGAAGCGATCTTGAGTGATGTAGGCGATCCCAGGGATGCGTTGGTTTGTTATCGTCGGCGTGCGTCCTGACTGACTGGATGTAACACTCGGAGGAGCAGGCGGACTCAGGTTCATATAACCACCATACGTCTGATGTTCCTGCTGCCCAAGCCACTGTGCCATGCGCACCTGTGTGTAATCATCCAAATACGGAATAGCACTGTTTATGACATTGCGCAGCGCCGCGCTTGGATCACGCTCCAACATCTGCCGTGTCAATGTTGGCTGCTGCAGCCAGTTCGGCGCCATAGGCCCCTGCGGATAGAAGCTTACTCCCGGCACATTGGGAATCCCAATCCATCCCGAAGGACGCAGTCCGTGATATCGTTTGGTACTCATCGAACTGTATAACGGAGCCATAGGATGTGGAGGAGGAGACGTCCAAGGCTCAGGTGGACTTACAACGCCATAAGGCGCAATGATATTTCCCTCAACATCATTTACAATCGGTTCTACTGCAGGCATCTCACACCCCCATTCCAGGTCCAGAGATCGGAAGCGTTGTCACCTCATAACCACCACCGCCGCCGCCGCCCTGCTGCGCCGATCTACGTCCCCTACTACCACCACCGTGCCCATGCCGGTTCCACGGTTCACCCCAACCGTGCGGACCCCATCGACGCGCCAAGAAGCGGCCCCAACCGGCCCCAAGCGGCGCGCCAAAGAACGCAGGGTTGTCGTAATCGTACGGACCCAGGCCGAAACGGTTGGCATACCACTCCGACTTATATTCCTCATCAGTCGGCGGGCGCCCATTCTGCATCATGAAACGAATACCCCAATCGCGTGCTGCCGCATTCTCACGCAAAACCTCAGTAGGATGAAATGACCCAGACCACGGAGGATAACCATGCTCACGCGTAAACGCATCGACCCACGCATCGAACTCCCCAAACGTTCCAGGCCACATCGAGTCAACCTCACGCCAATTAACAAACTCCGCACCGGTTCCAGGGAGTTTGCGTGCATAGTAGTCAGCTAATTCATCAACGGACTGTGGCGTCCCGGCTGGCGGCGCTGCCACACCAGCAGCAGTCCCAGGTAGCGCCCCCGCCGTTGTGCCTGTGGCCGCAGTCTGTGGCGCGGCAGTACCTGTCGCAGCGGTCGCACCCGCTTCAGTTCCAGTAGTTGCCACCGGGGATGTCGCAGCGGCTCCGGGCGGCATGTAATACGCGACATTGGAAAGCGGTGTCACATGCGTAGTATCCACGTAAGGTCTATTGACATCATACAGGATGCTCGTCCCTGTCAAACGCATATCCGGAGCAGCTGGCTTCTCATTAGCAGGATTGATTACTACATTCACCGTCGGAGACGCCGGACCACCACTATAACCCGGAGGAAGTGTGCTGGGTGACACATTAGTGAAATATGGTGCGGTCACACCACCATACTTTGGTGCTACGAATGACCCTCGCGCACCCTGATAAACATCCGCCCAAGTGAACGTCCCACGCCTGGGCTCTTCACCACCAAACCCACGCGCTCCTCCTCCCCCTCCTCCACCAGCCGGGTAAGGAGGTGTAGGTGGGTTTGGTACTACAGCACCACCAAAATCCGGCTCCACGGCAGGCGTAGGCGTTGGTGCGAACATACCGCCATATCGCGTCGTTGTAGGTGGTGCAGGGGAAGGAACAGGCCCACCAGCAGTTACACCTGCCCGCGCATGGGACAATCCGGATTCCCTTCTACCACCACCCTGCGCACCAGCGCCAGCAGGCGCAGCACCAGGCGTAGGAGTGCCCTGCGGAGTGGGGGAAGGACTCGCATTAGGCATCGGACGGAAAGGTGCCGCCCTTCCTATTCCAGATTCACCCCGGCTCCGGGACTCCCGCGGATTGTCTTCACGTGTGTTAGGAGTCTGTTGCGTTACCCTCGATCCACCACCAGTAAACAACATATCAACTTACTCCTTTACTCCTTACCCGTGCGACCGCGTTTGCGCTTGCGCTTCTTTGACACACCAGCGACGCGCAATGCGATCGCCACAGCCTGATCGAACGGACGTCCCTCATCAATGAGCGTACGGATGTTGTCATGAATGTCCTTGCGCGACCTACCCTTCTTGAGCGGCATAGTCAACTCCATTTGTAATGCGACAAGAAATAGTAAGCCAGAAACATGCCCTTAATCAGAAGGTACCACTTAAGCCATTTCATCGATCGGCCCTCCCTCACGCATGTTGAACGGCAATCCCATGCCCTGCTCCTCCACAGGATTGCCCATCACCGCCTGTGGCATGCCCATGCCAACCTGACCCAACTCCTCTGGCTCTGGGGCACGCCCGCCTCCGGACGCTTCACCACCGGCCTTTTGTTGTACCATCGACATAATACGCTCAAGCACGACGGGCGCATACGGTGAACCCTGCTCCTGCAATACATTCGCCATGGCAATGAGCCGCACCAACGGATCACGCATGATCTCATCCGTCATGACACGCTGTTTCTCATCCTCTGGCTGCGCAATACCGAAGTAGTGTTCGAGAATGTAGTCCATCGACACCGGCGGCTTGGGCAGCGACGCCAGCTGCGCACCGATGATAGCAAGGCGTTGCTCATCACTGGCCTGACGCTGCTTCAGATAAGCATCGACAACCATGCCCTCCGTCTCACGCCCCGCAAGCATGGACTCCAGCGTACGTCCGCGCACCTGCACAGTCGTGGCGATGTGTTGATGATATGAGAATGCACGCAACAAACAGAACAACATCTCGCCTACATTCCCATATAACAACTCAAGATTCGAGCGCGGCGTGTCCATGCGCAGCGTGTCTGCACCAATCAACTGGGACAATCCATAACCACTGATGCGCGATGAAACCTGCCCATACATCGCACTACTGAACGTCCCCTGTGATTCCTGGACGTCGATGTCCTCCAACACGCGCCACACGTCTGGAGGATTCCCCGGCCACTGTGGAAACTCAATACGCTCGCGCTCATCCGTGAGGTTAATGATCTCACCCCATGTTCCTGTTACGGAAAGTGGCGTCGCACCGCGGTGCACAGGGGGAAGGTTGGCAAGCATGTCCACAATGCGGAACACACGCGAACGCATGTATTCCTCACGTTCCACCGTCCATAGGATTGGATAGACAAACGGTAGATATGCCAGCGACGACGTGTCGTGATCGACCTCCTTGAACGCGCCGATCACGAATGGGATGCACGGATACCCGATGGCACGCCGGGGAAGGACTTCCTGACCGTCATACACCACCATATAGTGCACATCGCCGTTGTCATCATATCCCCACCACTCCAGGTACAATGCCTCCCGTTCCATTGCAGGCACAGAAGGCCCACGCTCTTTGGTAGGACGCGTAGGCGCGGGAGGCATGGTGGCTCCCTCTACGTCTGCCCATTCTCGGTAAACGGCGGAATAGGGGCGCATGGCGGCGTAAACAATCTCAGAGAACGGCGTGTCCTCCACCGGCGCGCCGATCGGATAGACACGATCCCAATGAAGCACATCCAGGCGTAAGGGAATGCGTCCATCAGGATATGTCGCCACAACCCACGCATCTCCATCCGGCGCCTCGATCGTACGCACCTGCGGCTCTGGCGCATTGACGTCCCACGTCACACGCACCACCACAGCCCCATCTAGGACGCACCGGAAGCAGATGCGCCGGAACAGATCAGCGTTGCAGCGCCGCGAGTTGGCGCGCCACACACCGAGCAGGAACTTCTCCGCACGCGACGGCAGAACGTCGTCCGTGCTGCCAGGAATGGTAACCCGGTACTGCGGAGGATACCCGCTCAGGATCGCGGTGGCAATGTCCACCGCGTTCTGCACACGATTGCTGGAGCACCAATACTCTGGAGCGACCGAGCGCCGCCATGCCGTCGCACGCTCCCCCAGGAACGTGCTGGTGCGCTCACGCTTCATCGCGTACATCTCGCGGCATAGCTTCACTAGCTCATTGCGTTCACGGAATATCGTCTGCGCGTAGTTGAAGCGCTCCAGTATCTCAGCAGGTGTTTTAGGGAGAAGATTCATCCCACACTACTCAGAATATCCACACCACGGACAACGCTTCACATCGGATATCGTCTCGTGCCCACAGCGCGGACATACAATGAATCCAATGCGTCGGCCTAACATTACACACTGCTCCTTTCAATGTCGAACATATGAGAATACTTCTCACGGAAATACCAATCAGCCTCACGCCATACACCATCGAACGGCACACGTACCGCAGTGTCTTCCGATGCAATCCCTGCGGGAAGCTGGAACACAACCCCACAGTCCTTGCATTGCACCAGACAGCGCTTACCATCCGTCGGATTCCATCGTACAAACCGTGCATGACAACATCGATCCATCGCACTCACTCCATTAAAGGCGGTGGTGGAAGCGTCCCCGGCGACGGTGTTGTGGTGGTCCGTCGATTCAGCGGGCCGGTCGGAGCGGCACCACCCCCCATCGCCATGCCCGTTGCAGCGGCTGTAGGCACAGATGGCGGCGCGATGGGCAACGGCTCCGCCTCCTCATTCACAACATCAATGCCAAGTAGACGCTCGATCACACGCAGACGTCGATCGAGGTCCTCAATTGTAACAGGAACGTTAGGGGCTCTTTGCATTAATTAACCCTCCACACAAGGCGATCTCGCACAGTCTCTACTGCTTGTCCCAATTCATCAAACACCCAGAAGCGCCGCCGCGGACGTTCAGGCATGTTCTCGGAAACATTATATCCCCTCGATAACAAACTGTCAAGTAGTGGTTGGAGGTAGTTCACCGCCTGGGTGAGCGCATCCACACGGTCATCGTGTGCCGCGAACGGGAACGCACTCAACTCCTCGATAAATCCCTCTGCCCATGGCGGTAGGGTGTTGGGGGAGGGGTAGAGCAAGCACAGCGCCTTCAATCCGACCCAGCGCATGGTGTACTGCGCACGGGATACCTTATCCTTATCCGGCGTGATGGGGATGATGTGATGCATTGCCAGCCGTGGGTCGCGCCGCAGCGACTTGAATGCGACATTCTGTGACGCCACCGCCTCTACCAGGATCACAACCTCCTTCCCGTCCTGTTGCGCAATCGCAAGGATTTTCTCCGCGGACTCATTCCACTCCGCACGCCAGTGTGCACAGTCCTCAACGACCAGCAGCGTATGCCCCTCCTTATGATACACCGTAAGGAGCAACCCGACCGTGGCATCGGCGTGCTCGTCCGCGCTGAACGCCAGGTCATAAGAACGCACACGCGCAGCGACCTTGTACCCTTCCTCGACCAGCTGTGCCTGCGTCACCGCGCGGATGTTGGCGCGCTCGAACATATTCCCCTGCGGCGCGATTGGGGAGCATTGGTACAGCCCTTGGTATTGGTAGCCCAACAACGCCTTAGCACGCTGTAGGAACTCACGGTCATAACCCATCTCCGGCCACAATGGCGTCCCGCGTGGCCGCCCCAACGCGTCGGGGAAGACATACTTCCGGGAGAACGGATCAAGTGCATTCACATACGCTTCATCGCACGTTGGATCGGTCCATGTCCCCAAACTCTCCGCGGGCAGCGCCAACACATGGAAATCCTTCCCCTCCGGGGAGTCCAATATCCGCCCTGCCAGATCGCTCTCCGCCCAGTGCGTCATTACCACCAACACCTTCCCCTCACCGACGAGGCGTGTGCGCGCGGTGGTGGTATACCACATCCAATTGCGCTCCTGCACGCTGGGCGAAACCGCCTCCTCGAAGTTCTTCACCGGGTCATCGATGATAAGCAAATGCGCCCCGTACCCGGTGATGCCGCCGCCCACACCTGCGGCGATCATGGTATCCCGGTACCCATGCAACGCCCACCGGAACGCCGCACGTTGATTTGCGGACACACGCACACCGGCGAACGCCTCCCGGAACGCCGGACGCCCGTCGATGACGTCGCGCACTGCGATGCTGAACGACTCCGCCAGCGCCGCAGTGTGCGCGGTGATGATAACACGATGTGCTGGATTCCTCCCCAAGTACCACGCCGGGAAGAGCTGCGTGCACGTCCAGCTCTTCCCACTGCGCGGCGGCATCAGGATAATCAACCGCCTTATCTCCCCCTCGGCGAGCTTCTGCAGGTGCTCCGCGATGAGCCGGATGTGCGGCGGCGCGGCATACGTCGGCTCCATCAGCTGCGCGAATGTGATAAAATCCCGCCGCGCCAACGTCAGCCTGGCAGCACGCCGCAGCTCCTCAGGGTCGATCATTCTGGCGCCTCTGCCTGCACAATGCGCCGCAGGTCGTCGGTGTTCAAGCGCTCGTCAAGCATGTCGACCAGCGTCGTCATGTCGACGGGCGTCATCGTCTGGTTGCGCGCATCCACGAAGACGTTGTTGTAGGACAGCTGCACATGATACATCCCACGCAGGTGTTCGAGGAGGATTTTCAACAAGAGCAGGGTCGAACGCTCGGAGAGCCGGTCGCTCTTAAGCATCTGCTGAACCTTGCGCACCGTCTGCGTCGTGAGCGTGTTCAGGCGGCGCTCCAACACAGGCCGGGGCTGTTGGGGACTGTAGAGCTCCCGGCGCAGCTTGCGCACATAGGCCGGAGAGACCTGAAAGCGCGCAGCAATCGCTACGACGTCATCCTCACCGGATTTGAGCGCTTGGATGATCTGATCCTTCATAGCTTTACAATAACACAACACAGGAAAAATGTCAAGGACGGGTTAGTTGTGGATTTTGGTAGATTTTGTCCAGATAAATGTCGATTAGTTGCGGATTTGGAGAGGGGGTCTAACGAGCCGATACCGTACCCCCCTGCCAACCAGTCCCGTGGCAAATCTGCTGGCGCAGATTTGCCGAGGTTTTCGTAGGAAAGCATAGATTTCTGGCAAATGGCGATTGGCAGGTGCGTTATGTCAAGTCGGCGCGCGCGTCTCGCGTTAGGTTAGCGCCACACGCACGTTGACATAACGCGCCTAGCGCTAGGGTTAGTGCCACATATGGCTAGCGTTAGGCTATTTTCGTATTTGCGTGGGTACTAACGGTTAATTACTAGCGCTAGGTACTTGACAAAGTAAAAACATTGTGTTATAATGTAGTCAAAATACGATAGGAGGCATAAAAGATGATACACGCATATAAAAATAGAGATGATGAGCTCGTATGTCTCGTATGTGCTTCGCACGGTTCGCACGACATGGGTGACCTAACCCCCGTCAAGAACAAGAGAGAAGCACGGGGGGTATGTGCCATATGTGGCGCACCCATAGGACATGTTTGGGCTCTGGCGTTTTCTGATACTTGGGAAAGAATGTACTTTCCCACAAAGAAAGACACCTTGTCAGAAGGTGTCATCACAATAGAGTACCTAGAAACAGAGCAATTTGAAGAGAAGATTAAAGAATTCAAAAGATATGGCATGGTAGACCTGAATGGGATTTTAATGTACGTAGAACCCGTGGACGCAACAGCATAGGGGGGTGAAAGATGAAACGAAACCTGTGTAGGCAATGTGCCCATATCGCAAGAGAAACAGTAGACAAGAAAGCTCGTGCAGCCAGTCACGGTATATGTAATTGGTGCGGTAGAGGCATAAGAGGCACGTTTATAGTACTTATAGACAGTAGCGATTGTGGCTATTACCTAGAAGTACCAAACCTAGCGAGAGAGGTGAAAGATGTGAAAATCATAACACTATAACCCCGTTATTCAGATGTACCCCTAGCAGAGCACCAGCACCCGCTGGTGCTCTCTTTTTCCCCCAACCCACTTTGCCACAAATTTCTGGCGACAGATGACAAAATTGGCAGCCAAACCACTTGACAAATGCAGTACATTGTGGTACAATAGGGGTAGAATAAAAATATGCCTAGCCCGATGGCAAAATCGGGTAGGAGAGAAGAAAAGGTTGTCTTGCCATGGGAACTCCAGGTTAGCCACGGCCATCCCGATTACGCCAGCTGGTACGGCCATGGTAGATTTGCCCACCGCGAAGAGGCGTTAGAGGCCGCCCAGCGTCTCAAACCATGGAACGGCTGGTATGCCAGATGGCGTATCATTGGTCCGTATGAAGAGGCGCAAGAAGACGACTGGTTCTATTGCCCGAAATGTGGGTATGCCCGCAAAAGCACCCACGACGCACTAGGACATTACTGAACCACAGTCAGAAATACCAAGAACGGCTGCTGGTCTTTCACGGACCGCAGCCTTTTTTACTTGACATAATCCCCCCACCCCCCGCACCCCCCACCCCCGTTTGACGCACAGAGCTGTTTCACCCGCTGTCTTGCGGTTCTTGCAAGAGATTTCTGGCCCAAAATGCGTAACACAACGTAGGTTGTGAAAAATTTCTCTAACATTTCACCCCAAAATGCGTATCACAACGTAGAATTTCGGCTGTGTGACAACCACGTACATTGTGCTGCATCTGTAACACACCCAAATTCTAACGAAATCTACATCGTTATGTAAACTAAAATCTACAGAAATCTACATCCATCTAACTAAAAGGGTGAAAAACCGCACGCGAATAGGTATTACGTTGTAGTTTATATATGAAATGTTATAACATTTGCGCAATGAGTTTTTCACCCCTTTAGTTAGATTTTAGCGACATTGTGGTACATCTCTGTAACACAATCCCTACCCATTAAACCTTAAAAAAGACGAAAAAACCCCCTCTACCCCCTTGACAAATGTACCACATTGTGGTATAATGAAAGTAAAATAGAACAACCGCAAAAAGGGGGTTCAGAGACCATGGAGGAGAGATTTGGTATTATGCACGTGACCATTGACGGTGGCTACATCCGATTACAGGGTGACATACGTATTGAGGACGACAAAATCATTCTTGACGGGCACGGCTACTGCCGTGCCCAAGTTAAGCGTGATATGTGCCTAGTAGAGGAGTTGGAGGACACGGATACCCTTATCGTGCACGTATCTTGACAGCTCCAGCACCCAGCAAAAGACACAGGGGGTGGCGTCAACCCCCTGTTGTCTTTTGGCACTTGCGCACTAACCCCGTCACTTGCGCACTAACCCCTTGACAAACGCAAAATTTTGTGGTACAATGTAGTCAAAACATTGGAGGAGAAAGAAAATGGCGAACAAAGAAAAAGAATTACTAAAACAAGTGGACAGTGCACCGCTGCCTGAAGCGGTGGACATAATGAAAAGCATACTGGCACTGGCCCACATTGACACGGGATACGTGCCATTTCGGGAAAAGGACGGAACACGCACGCTGCGGTTCGCACGTGCCCTATTGGACGCAATAGAACGTCCACCAATAGAATTGACGGACGAGGAGCGGCGCGCGTTGGAGGCCGTCGAGGCCTTTCGGCGCGCGCCTTACGTCATTATTGGCGCGCGCAAGTTTGCTGTGATTGAAATAAGATACAGGAGGTAAGCGAAAATGTTTAAGACGTTTAGGGAAAGTGCTTTAGAGGCACTCAATGAGGCTGAAGAGGTCATCGCGCAGGCTGAAGAAGCCGATGAGGTAGAGGCCAGAGTGAAGGTAAGATGGGCATTAGCAATTTGCGGCGCGCCTACGCCGTTTTATGAGGGTATGCCCGACGTCGAGGCAGCCCGTCGCATATTGGACACATTCTACCCGTGCGATAAAACCGTGTACCCTACCGTCGAGGTAGGGAAAGCGGTTATCTTGGAGGAGGACAGTCCAATAGCAAAGCTGATAGTTGAAATGGCTGATGGTGGCGCACGTGCCGTCGCTGAAGATGGCACTACATTCTGTGCGTTTGAGCTGTAGTCGTGCCCGTCCAACCTACACTACCGTGGTGTAGGTTGGACGCAATCACTTGGAGGAGGAAAATGAATTATAACACAGTAGACCAAGTTGCGATAGCGCTACAAACGGGTGTTCCCGTGCTTATGCACGGTGACCCTGGCGTCGGAAAGACGGCTGGGCTGCGTGCAATAGCAAAAGCGTTAAACCGCACGCTCCACGTTCTAGAGCTCTCATTACTGCTGCCCGAAGACCTAGGTGGTATCCCCTACGTTACAGAGGGGATGGTGCGTGTAGCACCACCCCATTGGCTCGTGGCCGTGAAAGATGGGGACATTTTGTTCCTTGATGACCTTGGCGCGGCGCGTCCAGCCACGCTGAACGCTGCGCTAGGTCTTATACTAGAGCGGCGCGCAGGCGTGCACGCGCTACCCCAAGGTGTTTCTATTGTGGCAGCGACAAACTCCTCTGCCCAGTATGGGAATGCGGATATTCCGCTACCCGTCCTTACTAGACTAGCCCACGTGGAGGTCAATCTTGACGTTGACCAGTGGGCAGAGGGGGTGATTGCGGACTTTCCTACCCCTAAAATCCCCCTATTGCCTAAAGGGTGGGAAAATAATCTACCAATCTGGCGTGCGCGCATTGCCGCGTTCGCGCGCGCCATGGGACATGCCCACCCATCCCCACTGTGCGGTGACGAGGTTGCTGAGGGCGACTATACCGTGCCTACTCCTCGGGGATGGTATGGTCTTGCGCTGCCACTGCTCGTGGCTTGTGACGCCACGTTCGGGGACGCCATGTGGGCGGTGGCGTTCCCATTGCTCTGTGGGGCGGTGGGGCGCGGCGCGGCAGCGCAGTTCCGTGGGTGGGTAGAGACGGTAAAATTGCCATCCCCACAGGAGCTGCTCGCAGGAGCACCGCTCCCCACGCGGCCAGAGGAGGCGTGGGCGGCGCTTTCACAGCTGGCCGCGTGGGCAGCCAATTCGGAAGAACTTCCCAAAATATGGGAGGCGTGCTGGGGTGTTATCTTAAGAGCGCTTGAGGCGTCCGAGGACGTTGCCGTGCCAGCCATACGCGTCCTAGCACAGGCAGGGGTGCGCAATCGCCTACGCATCCCCACGGACGTCTTAAGGCGCGCGTCCGCACTCTTGCGTGACATTGGTATGATGTAGGGAGGAGAGAAATGCGTAAGGCATGTCTAAAAAGCGTCAAGGCAATGCTCGCCTGGCACATGGGGGAACGCACCAGCCCCCCAGTGGGGCAGGGGGCGAAAGAATTTGACGAGTGGCTTCTAAGGCTATCCCCAGAAGCCGCGGAAGCCGTGTTCCAGCACGGTGATGAGCTGGTGCGCGTGCTAGAGAGTGGTGCGGCTGCGGACGAGAACGAGAACATCAGTGCCGAGCTGGACGCGGCCTTGGCAGTTGTCATGCTCGGGGGTGGGCGATGAACGGTAGCGTTATCTCCCGCGCACGTGCACGGGTGGCGCTGATTGCACCCCCACTAGCGGTTGCAGTGTATCGTCTACGCGAGGTCATATCCTCCGAGGTTGGCACGGCTGCCGTTGACACCAGCTGGCGGCTGTACGTCAACCCCGACTGGTGGCAGCAGCTAGACGTGGCCGAGCAAGCCACCGTATTGGTGCACGAGGCCACGCACCTGTTACGGGGTCATTACGCTCGGCTATCAGCGCTCCCGCAGGTGATTGCCAACCTGGCAGGGGACGCTGAGATTAATGATGACCTTCAGCTGCCGCCGTGGCGACTGCCACAGGGGGCGGTGACCCCCAGCTCCTTTAAAAGTCCCCCACAAAAAACGGCGGAGTTCTATGCTTCCCAGTTGAATAGCGACGGCCTGGCCGACATTGCCGCCAGCAGCCTTGTGCTCGCTGGCAGCGGTGCGGATGGCCATCAGCGTCCGTGGGAGCTCCCCGTGGACGAGGCCGCCGCTGCGGAAACTCCCGCCATTGCAGCGCAGGTTGCTGTGGCAGTGCGGCAATGGGGGGACGCGTCGCAGGGGCTACGTAGGTGGGCTGACGGCGTTTTAGCGCCACGGCCTACACCTACTGCGCTGTTGCGGCGCATTCTGTCAAATGCGCTCACGCGCGAGGGGGACAACCGTGCGTGTTGGACGCGTCCTGGACGCAGGAGCGCGGCGCGCGCTCCCGTACTGACGCCGCGCTGGGTGACCGATGTGCCAAGCGTCGTACTATGCGCCGATACGTCGGGGAGCATGTCGGAGCGCGAACTGCGCCGTGCGCTGGAGGTAATAGACGGGGTTACACGGGCACTGAATACGCCTGTGTACGTCGCCACAGGCGATACCGAGGTGGCTACGCTGCAGCAGGTAAGGCGCGCCACCGAGGTAAAGCTAGTCGGCGGCGGTGGTACGGACATGCTCGCGCTCGCACGGGAAGCGCAACGGAAAACTCGCGTGCGTGTAGCCGTTGTAATAACCGATGGCTACACGCCGTGGGGGGAGCGTCCACCGTTCGAGGTAGTCGCGGTAGTTCCGCGCAATGCACCCAGCACCCCTCACTGGGTGCGACGGATTGAGCTGGAGGACTGGAATGTTGATTAGGTCACATAGTGGCAGCGAGATATTGATTGCCGTCGAGGACTACGAACTCACTCGCCGTGGGAACTATGAGCCCCACAGCGAGTGGGAGTTCGCGTACGACATATATACGGGGAAGGTCTACGGAAGGGAAGTGGCTATCCCTATCCGAGGCATATCCCCACGCGACAGCGACAAGTTGCCCGTGTATTGGGGGGAGGCACGCGAAATCATACGGCATGCGCACGGATATGTCACCGAGCGCACGTATGCTTCCCTATGCTCCGCACTTGGGGCGGAAGGGTATGTGCGCGAGTTGGACATGTCGCGCAGGCTGGCATTCTTTCGTCCATTTGTCAAGAATGTTGGTGCTCCACGGGTGAGCGTTTCCCTCCACAGGAGCACGTTCGTGGGGGCGCGCACCCTCGAACAGTGCTTCCGCTACGCCTATTACGGGCGTGAATGGCGGATTGTATCGGTGGAGGTGGACTACACCAGATTGGGTGTGTTCGCTGTAACTCGTGGGTTACGCGAGTTACAGGCGGTTATAACATGTTGGTGTGGAGAGGTTGACGTTTCCCCACTAGAGGAGGAGGTGTTCGGCAATGACTGATTACGTCTTTAATGCCCGCTGGGAAGGTGGCAAGGCCCGTATCGTGATGTACGAGGACGAGCAATGTTGGTACGCGATAGCGTACCCAAACTGCGGAAGCTACGTTCTTGACCTGGGCAGTGGCCGCATATACGGGCCACGGGAGTTCAGAGAACTGTTAGGTGTATCGCCACGTGACCGCAGTATGCTGCGCGGCGTGCACGGTGAGCTACATACCGTGTTGGACGTCCTACGGCGCGCCAGCATGCGTACACGCCGCTCGCTGCGTATGCTCGCGCCGCTTGACTGGTATGTAGTCGGTATAACCCAAGATGACCGTCAGGTGGTGCTGCGGCCATATGTCGCGCAGATACCCGTAAGATGGGAAAGGCGTAATGGGTTCTTGAGCGCTGATACTGCTGAAACGCTGTTACGCTTTTCAAACTACGGGGAGGGATGGCAAATGATGTCCCTCTACGTAGACGGCGTCTTCCTGGGGACGCTGCCTGTCGCGTTCCCAGAGCTCGGCATAGTGCGCGCGGTTGTGGCTAGCTGGCTACACGCCAGCCAGCTGGAGTTGGAGGCGTGCAATGAGAATGTTTGACCGTTTTAGGTTTCACCTAGAGGGAAGTTCTACGCTGGACGGGCGTCCGCTGGAATATGCGTTCTGGTGGGACGAAAGAGCGATTGAAGACTTCGTACACTACTCAATCGCTCCGAGGGAGGTCTACGTTGTCCGCCTGGCGGACGGCACAATGTTTGGCCCTATCCGCGAGGTCAGGATTATGGGTGTTCCGCCGCGCGACTGGGGCGTGCTCTTAGAGTTCCACGCGCGCGATTTCTCACGCATTGTGGACAGCGGTAGGCTCAGTCCGCGTGCTCTAAAATCGCTGGGCGCGGTTTTACAGTCAACCGACTTAATCTGCGACTTTTGGCAGAGTGCGCGTATAGCGACATATCGGCCACTCATAAAGACTGGGAGACCAGTACTATTGCACTGGTACGTCCCCAGCGCGTATTGGCTAGGGCGTACCGAGGAGGAAGCCGAGGCAATATATGACTTCGGGGCGACATGGATGACGGCGCACGTGTACGTCTACGGGTACGAGAAGGTGATTGCCGTGCGCCGCGACCGCGAGTTCCAAGAGGTACGCGAGTTCATTGCAAATGCGTTTGGGCGTTCCCCAGATGATGTTGTGCTGGTAGATAAACCCCGTTTCTGGAGGCGCTGATGTATAGCATAGATTACCGCTTTGAGTGGCACGACGATGTGCTACGCGATAAGATGTCAGCTCGGCTATCGTGGTGCAATTCACAACCTGTGGTGCGCACCAGTGATGGGTTTGTATTTGGCCCACCAGAGGTGCGCACTATTTTTGGCGTTCCACCACGCGACTGGCGATTGCTGGCGACGTGCTTCAGTGCGTCGTGGGGTGATGTGTTGTGCGCGTGCCAGTCACGAATGTCGCGCCGCGCAGTGCAGTCAATCACCGCACAATGCGATATGCGTGACATGTTGTGCTATGTAGCTGTCGGAGGGCGCGCGGTGGTGCGTCCTTACGTGCGCACTATAAGGCCGCTCACTGCCCCCAACGTGCCGATGTACTATCTCGCTGATGAGGGAGAAGTGGAACGCCTGGACGGGTATGGGCGTACATGGCGCTACGCCATGATAAGTGCACGCGGCGTGCAGGTGACATGTGTTGTAGAGGCGCATGACATTGGCAGTGTGGTGCGCAGCAAACTGGCAGCTATCCTCTGCGTCCCAGAGGGCGCGGTGAGTGCGTCAGAGCTGCCAACGTGGGAGGAGGTTGATTATGTACAAGTTCTCGCTTGACGGTGTTGAGGGGTCTTACACTTTTGAGTACAGTGACGGGCTACATAAGGTCTCACTGTACTGTAGCCCGTCATGGTACATTGTGCCGTTCGTCGCGCGCAGCGACGGCGCGGTGTTCGGTGCAGCGCGCACGTATAACTTGCATGGTGTATCCCCCCGCGATTGGGACGTTCTGCACAGCGTCATGGACATGACGTGGGAGGACATTATAGAGGCATATAGCGGTTTGTTGACATCACGCACGCTGGCGTCACTGCGCGCGTACCCGCCACAGGATTTGGTACAGATGATTATGCGAAGAGAGGTGCTGGCGCGGCCTTTCCTGTATCAGGACACGCGCACGCTGCTTCCGTATTGGGACGGGTATACGTATGCCAACGCCAACAGTGGAGATGAGTTGGAGCGCGCGTTCAGCTACGGGCGTACGTGGCGTTACGCGCGCATTGGCAAGCTCATACAGTATACACATGTTGAGGTTTACCATGATGATATGTGCTCTGGCATACGCCGTGCGCTGGCATTCTTGTGCGGCGTGCCAGAGGATGCAATAACTTTAATAACTTGCCCACCGTGGGAGGAGATAAGTCTGAAATGAGACTACGTAGACAGGAAGGGAAAGTTATCGCACAGGTGTGCGGGCGCGCAGTCGAACTCCAGTGGAGTACCATGGACAGCGACTTCGTGACAATGTGTACAAAGGGCCTATCAGGGGAATACATTGTGCACTGGAGGACAGGACGGGTTTTCGAAACGCACCAGAAATACACCACCATACCTGGTCTGTCGCGCCGCGACCAGTACGCGCTCATGCCTATACTATTTATGCCTTGGGATGAGGTATTAGTGCTGGCGCGCATGCGCAGGTTTACCGCACGCACGCTGGCGTCGCTGCAGGCATATGCACGTGGACGCGAGTGTGACATGGTCTGCATGTTCCACGTAGACCCTGGGCAGCGCTGTATAGCGCTGGAGGCGCGCATGGTCTACAGCGGCGCTGTGCCGCTATGGCAGTTCGGGCGCAACACAATGACATTTACCGAAAGCTTAGAAAAGGCGTTGGACTTACTGGACTACGGACGTTCTTGGAGGTTGGTATCATGGCGTACGCGTGCGCACAGCGTCTATTACATGGTGCGCTACACGCGCGACGGTGCAGAGCTGCGTACAAGCATTGCTGAGGCATTTGACTGCCTGGCTGAGGACGTGTACGTCCCAGAGCTGGAGGTGCTCTATGACGGTGATGCTTGACATACATGATGAACCCCTCATGGCAAGTAGGCTTAAGCACCACACGCGCTTGCATGCGGTGTTGGTACGCGGTGTGCAACGGGCGGCGTTGTCGTGGGTCTGGAATGACATCCAAGTGCTGGTCAGGTCAGCGCACGTGGGAAAGAGCCGCGTCTTGCACGCACTCACAGGTAAGATTTATGACAATCCTCACCATATCCTCATCCACGGTGTGCCGCCGCGGGACAGGCCCATCGTCTTTTACGTGAAAGGCTTTAGTGCGCGTACGTCGGAGACGTTCCTACGCGACATACATTCGTTCCTCCCTAATGACATTACCCTGCGCACAGTACGCTCGCTGGAACACTATCTGGCGTGCGACTGCGTACTGTGCGACCTGTACTATGACTACATACAGCGTTCGCTGCGCGCGCTTGTCATGGACGTGGTTGGACAAGCCGACCTGCAGGTTGACTGCAACGGTGATGAGATGTGGATGGTGCTGGGCAGCGACCCAAACGTTGAGGCGTACATGCTGCGCTATGGGCGTACATGGCGGGCGCTGCGTGGGACGTTCTACCCCGAAGGAGCGCTGGGCACGAATGTTTACGCGACGTACGGTGAGGGTGGTACACTTTTTAAGGTACTGGCAGAGCTGCTTGAGGAAGCCCCAGAGGACATAGCATTAGGGGAGTTGACGGACAATGTCCATACGGTTGCGTCTTTCCAATGAGACTGTGATTGACGTAAGGAGAAACCTTACCACCAATGTCGCCAATGTGTATATTGGTGGGACAGTGGCGCATCAGCTGTATTGGCGATGGAATGACCGCAGGCTGTTTGACACGTATGAGCTCTACGGTGACGTGGACGAACTGAAGTTGTTCGCACTCAACACGTACACAGGGGATGTACATGCACCTGCGCGTGTGGTTGAAGTTCGCGGAATATCCCCCCGTGACTATAATCTGCTTAAAAAATGGCATGATGTGTTCGCCCTGGACGTTATCCGTGACGAAACCACTCCAATCAGCAAGCGCACGCGACGCTCGTTAGAGGAATTCATGGAACGTGAAGGGAACTGTCTGATCTGCGACGTGCTTGCGTGGGACTACTGGATCGTGCGTTCGCACGTGTGCACGCTGAAGATGTCGGTTCCGGTGTTGAACAGCTTTGCCTGTATGTCATGGGTGTTTCGTGACAACATCAACTCGCTGCTGTGGTTCACGCGCTATGGTGTGGAGTACCGCTACATGCTCCTGTTATCACTGGACGGGCGTCCTTCATTCCACAGCAAAAATAGTGTGCTGGTGGACACGTCGGCGCGCAATGTGATTACATCGATCGCGAAAGAAGTTAAGTGCACACAACACGAAATCAAGATAGACTGGAGGAGATGGAATGGACGGACTTCCTGATGGCTACATGTGGGATGGTCAGCGCCTATACAAAGTATTTAGCGACGAAAGCGCTGCGCCGGAAAAGCTGCTCGCATTCGTGGCGCGCGCGGGAGGGCACTGGCATGCGGCGAAGCTGCGCAGCGACGCACCATGCATGAACTGCGGGACGGTTATCCCCAAAGGTACATGGGCTGCGCGGAACAAAAGGTCTGCAGCTGTTTGCCTGGACTGTCTTGACGCGGTGATGGTGTAGATATGGCCAAGCTACACGTGCACGTACGAGTTGCGCTGGACATTCACAATTACCTGTTACAGCTTGCCTACCCCAGCGAGCGCATACCGTTCCGGGAGCTGCACAAGTTGTTGTGGGGTTCGCCGTCGTACATGATTGAACGCCATGAGTATGAACGGCTTGTGCGCTCCATCCCACTATTCCGCAAGGCTGGGTGGCCGGAGATTGTCCTCCCAGAGCTGCAAGAGTTGGGAGGGCTTCCGAAGGGGTTGGGATGTACAGGACGGTGTGCAATGATCGTCGTAGACATGCAGAACCTTTCTGTCGCGCTCGACGCTGCATTCGATGGCAGCTGGCTTCCCCAATGCTATCGGTATCTGCGTGGGCGATGTAACGACGATGCCATCATCCAGATGATCAGCGAGCGGCGATTTTTGTATCCAACAGCGGTTTTGGAGCGAACTTTAATCTTCCCTTAATGCATTTTTAATCTTGGTGTGCTACGCTATAATTGGAGGTGATACAAAACTGATGCGGTGTTACGGCGGAGCGTATTGGCGGAGCGACGTATGGATTGGTGACAGGTCAGTAGTGGTGATTGATCCTGGGGCGAGTTGTGGTATTGTAACGATGCATGTTCACCGATCCAAACTTCGTATGCGCTTCTACATGATGAGTTGGCCGCAGGAGGCCAAGCTGTTGCGCAGGCTGGCCTGTGCTGCGGACGGTGTCCTGGTAGAGCGCTTCCGCCTGTACGCTCCGACGCACCAAATGGGCAGCACATTCCCCGCAGTTGAGGTCATTGGAATGCTCCGTGAGGCGGTGGGAGACCGCCTGGCCTTCCAAGACCCCGCGGTACAGGCACAGGTCTCATCACGTGAGCTCGATGAGCATGTGTCACACATTCCCGCAAATGAACATTGTCGTGCTGCGCTGCGGCACGCGTATATATTGGTGAGGAGGCTTGAGGCATGCTCTGGGATTACCAAGAGGAAGGCGCGCAGTTCCTAATCACGCGCCGTGGTGCGATCCTAGGTGATGCTGTCGGTCTTGGGAAGACGCGGCAGGCAATAACCGCCGCGCTGTGGTTGAAGTCGTCACGGCGGCACATCCTAGTGATTTGCCCGAAGGTGTTGAAGCGTTGGTGGGTTGATGAGATCGTCCGCGTCATGGAGGAAAACAACGTCCATGGCGTGTCGGTTCGGGAGATTTCTGGTGTGCGTGACACACCGGAAATCATTGCCAAAGAGCCTACGGTGCGTTGGGTTATCGGGCACTATGAGCAGTTCAATGACCGTTCAAGGGTGCGTGATTGGTTCAAGCAGCAGTACTGGACGGTCGTCATAGTGGATGAGGTACACAACATTGCAAAGCGTTCCCAACGCACCAAAGGGATATCCTCGCTGAGCAGCGACTACCGCTGGGGACTCACCGGAACGCCCATTGCAGATCGTCCTGCCGACCTGTGGGGGCTGTTGCATTGGATAGCTCCACGCTCGTTCACATCCAAGTGGGCATTCCTGCGCATGTGGTTCGATGTATATGTTGACCAGTGGGGTGCGTGGCGTGTGGGTGAGCTGTTGAATCCGATAGCGTTCCGCAAGGCGATTGAGTCTTACCTGTTGGTACGCCGCCATGAGGACGTAAGCATCCCAATGCCAGAAGAGCCGCTGGTACAACGCATCCCGTTGGAGATGCCACCGAAGCAGCAGGCACTGTACCAGCGGCTTGAGGACAGTGCGGTTGTAGAGTTGGAAGGGATGGACGGTGAGGTGTACCAGGTCTTCATCACCAACGCCGTGGCGCGGTTCACACATCTCCATCGCTGTGCTAGCCATCCACAGGAGGATGGTATCGAAAGCGCCAAGATGCTGTGGTTTCGCGATTACCTTGACAACGGTGGCGCACCTGCGGTCATCATGTCAAGGTACAATGCCACTGTGGACGCGATAAAGGCGGCATTACAACAATCCGGGCGTAGTGACGTGGATCAGTTTGTCGTAGGGACGTACGCGAGACTGTCCCATGGGCATAATCTCCAGCACCTGCACACGTTGATCTTATGGGATTCAACGTATTCGCGGCTTGAACATGAGCAGGCGATCGGTCGTGTCCATCGCCAAGGACAAAAGCGTCGGGTGCACGTTATTGAGTTGGAGTGTGTAGGTACGGTGGATCGGCATATGTTCAATGTGATAAAGAGGAAAGAGGATCACGTGTTTGCGGTGCTGCGATGGTTGCGCAAACGCTGTCCAGGAGCACTCATTAAATATGGAGATGAAAAGGAGGTCGTACAATGTCTGGAAGAAAATTCTTGATTGTGGTGGCCTTGATCGTCCTAATCCCACTCTTCCAACAGTTCGTGCGTAGGTGCATGTGCGGGGCATGCTTCTATGAGCGTTGGAACGGTGTGGAATGGGGGATGAAGGCAGCGTTGTATGGCGATTTCATTGCACCAACACCGGATACGATCTTTGTTGAGTTAGGGCTGCCAGGAGATCCACCGTGTTGGGAGGCTCCGTACTGATGGAAAAGAAAATTGTTTTGCCGCTACATAGACAGGTACATGTGTCGGGCGTCAACGCATACCGTTCGTGTCCACGCAGGTGGTATTGGACGGACGAGCACATGGGGCTTGGTTTCGAGCCGCGCGAGCGCCCGGACTGGATTGTGTTAGGGACGTTGGTGCACCGTGCACTGGAGTTGTACTACCTCACCGGCACACCACTTTCCGACGCGCTCGACATCGCAGTAAAGGAGGACTTGGATCGGTATGGCCCGAGCATGTTGGAGGAAGAGAAACAAAACCACAACCAGTTGTGTCTTGTTGCCAAACGGCTGTTGAACAATTATCATAGCTGGCTTGCACGTAGCGGTGCTGATGACGACCTTGATGTCATCCACACCGAAGTGACGTTCCACATCCCCTTGGAGGAATACGATGTCGTGGTCGCGGGGACGTGGGATGGACTTGCGGTGCGGCGCAGCACGGGCGGCTTGTACATTATGGAACACAAGACTACGAAGAACGTTCCACGTGCCGTCCATGGGATCACATGGGATGTTCAGCCGTACATTTACGCGTGGGCTGCGGAGAAGGTTTTTGATCGACCGGTGCACGGCGTGATTTACAATATCATCAGCACCACCGATCCGTATGACATTCCCTTGCTGCGCAATGGCATGCCCAGCCGTGCTGTCCGTAGCACCGTCCAGACGACGCTGCAGGCGTACCGCGAGACAATCATTCGTTGTGCTGGCGAGTTGGGGATACCTGAGGAGTCTGCACTAGAGCTGTACGCTGGGGAGTTGGAATACCTCTCACAGGCGGGAGACAGTATGTTCTTCCACCGCGAGGAGATGTTGGTTAGCAAGCGTGTCGTGGAGAGCACGTTCCACCAGTTCATGACCGAGGCACATAACATGCTGTATACTGCACGGCGTGCACGGGACGGGGTGTTGCCCATGCCGTACAAGGACCGCTATAAGTGTCCTAACTGTCCGGCGCGAGATGCATGTCTCGCAGCGGATGAGGGCGTGGACTACATGGAGATACTTGAAAGCACCATGAAGCATAGAAATGGGGAGGATGAATGTACAAGCGCGGGAAGCCTGCAGATGAGGTTACCATTGTTGTAGGTTTTAATCAGTTGTTTGCAGCTGTGCGACGACAGTTTGGTCTCCTGGAGCGCCTCTACGAGGACTGCGGGATACCATCTGGTAGTGAGTGTGAGGCGTTCCGCAAGCGCATCCACGCGCTGCGGGAATCGTTAGATGATTTGGAGGAGGTACTATGAAACGACACAACTTTGAAGCAGCTTACATAAAGCTTCTGGTTTACGGCGCAAGCGGTGTGGGGAAGACGCGACTGTGTGGCACGTTCGACCAGGACGAGCGCACGGCGCGCACGTTGATCCTGAACGCGGCGGGCAATCCAATCACACTGCGGGACAATAATCCGCCGCCGATAGTGTTCGACGTCACATCGTTCTCAGATGTCAGTGAGGTGATCAACTTTCTGCGCGCGCCGAAGCCTGATCACTCATTCCGCAAGCGCTACGACATACCACCGGACGTGAACTTCAAAACGGTGGTTGTGGATACCATTACCGAGCTGCAACGCATTATTGTGTATGAGGTTGCCGGTCTTCCGTACGATGTAGGCTCTTCTGGTCCGATAGACCTGACGCAGTCACCGATAACGCGGCTGGCGGACTGGAACTTGATATTGTCTCGGATGCTGTCATTGGTGTCTGTGCTTGTGCAGCTGCCGTTACACGTGGTGGTCACGGCACAGGAGCGACTGATCACCAATGAGACGGACTCTATCTCATCGTACGTTCCGATGATCCAAGGCGCGGCACAGGTGCACATCCCCGCTTATATGAACATTGTAGGAAGGCTTGTGCGCCGCGTGCGTCTTCCGGATGGATCGGTGGCCTCATCCGAGGATACGGGCACACGCAGGACGGCCTCGGTCCTGTTTACCGAAAGTGGTGGGCGATACTATGCAAAGAATCAGTATGACCCGGAGATTCCAAGGGAAATAGTGGATCCAACAGCAACAAAACTGTTAAGGAGGAGTGAAAAATGATTCCGAATAACGTAACTGTTGAGCATGCTGATGACGTCATCAGCCTAGACTTGACAAGCCTGGAGATTCCGCCTGCTGGGCGGTACTTCGTGCGCGTTGCATCAGCGAAGCGAGTGTCAGCCAAGTCCTCTGGCAATCCAATGCTCTCCATCTCGATGGTAATCGTTGAGCCGGAGGAATACGCAGGCGCTGTCATTTATGACAACCTGATGCTGAGTGGGCCTGGCGTCGGTCGCACGAAGTCAATGTTCGACGCGCTTGGACTGCCGTACGACGGTGTCTCGACGGCAGATATTGTTGGGGGTGAGTTGTGGGTTCAGACTGAGGTTGAGGACAGTCCGCAGTTCGGTAAACGTGTGCGAGTTCGAAACTACCTGGTAGGGTAGGTAATATGAACTTCTTCGAGGCCGTCTTTCGTGGTGCTCCCCTCGACGGCTACGTGCGTGTTGGGGCACTGCGCCGTCCAGAGTTTGTCACAGTACGCGACCTGCTGCAGCTGGACTATCCACCAGCTGGTGCACGCAGCCGTGATGTGTACTTCAGCCCTGGTGTGCACAGTGCCCCCGACGCACACCGCACGTCGGTGATCGGGGCTTCCGTTGTATGGTTAGACTACGACGTTGGGGGCGATTCCATTCCTAAGGTCATGCTCCCACCGTCCATCATCGTGAGTAGCGGCGGCGACGGGCGGTATCACCTTTACTGGATGCTGACCGAGTTCACCCCGTCATCTGAACTCATCGAAGGGGCGAACAAGGCCGTCGCGCGCCACGCAGGTGAGCCCGGGAACGCGTGGGATGCTTCGCGCATCCTGCGCGTCCCCAACACCTACAACACAAAGTATAACCCCCAAAGACTTGTAGAGGTCATTGGGTTTTACCCGGAACGGGTGTATCCGATTGACGATCTGCGCCGACTCGGTGAATACGATCGCAGGATATGGCAGATACCTGCAGGATTGTCGCGCAGCGAGCGGGACTTCCGGATCGCACTGCGTCTTTCCGCATGGGGGGTCTCCAGAGACACCATCCAGATGGTAATGCCGCTCATCAGTGACAAGGCGTCTGAGGAAGGTGAACACTACATCAGTGTGACGGTGGACAAAGCCATCCGTATGAGTGGTGAGTCCATGGAGGTCAGTGATGATGATGACGATGTAGTGGATTCCGACGACGAGATTCCGCCGAAGCGTGATGTCCCGCCAATGGACTTGCGTAGGAGTAAGAATGCACAGCTGCTGGCCAACTTTGCAGCGCTGGCTCGTGGTGTGCTCTACGATGCCAATGGTGATGAGGCTGGGCTGATGCTAGAGATCATATGGTCTATGGGCAAGCGCGAGGTGGCCGCGACGCAACAGGACTTTGAAACGCGGCGTTCGGTGAACGCGTTCCTGAGCCGATACGGCATTCGCACATGCGCCTGGCTTGGATCGGACAAGGACGCTACGGTTTACTGGTCGGCGCTGGTCAGCTGTGCCCCGCGTCAGCGTGTGCTCTTGAGCCGTAGCACCGGGCGATATGACATTGGCGGGTCGCGGCTTTTCGTTCTGTCACCAGAGGATTGGATCGTCTATCCAACGGGATCGAAGGTGTCGGTATTCTGGGATCGCGCCGCGCGTTTCTCGTTGGGGACGTTGATCGGAAACCTGGTGAATAGGGACACATTCGACCTGCACGAGATGCTCGGCGTGATCATGGGGATAAATCATGATCACGTGGTGCTTCCGGTGATGGGGTGGACGCTGGCGACGCCGTTCAAGACGATATTGGAAATGTGTGGTGTGCGCTTCCCGATACTCCTTATCCATGGTCAGCGTGGCAGCGGAAAGACCTCCACACTGCGTCACCTGGCCATGCCGCTCGTCGGCGCGCCTGGCAATCCGATCAGTGCCGATGTGACACAGTTCGCGCTGCTGTCCACACTGTCCGCGTCACGCAGCACGCCGGTGTGGTTGACAGAGTTCCGCCCGACGTCGCCAAACGCTGACGCGGTGGAATCCACACTGCGGCGTATGTACGATGACACCTATGACCTTCGTGGACGTGCCGATCTTTCGGTCGTGGCGTTTCATTTGGAAGCGCCAGTTGCTATGGACTGTGAAGGTGTCTTCGCAGACAGTGCGCTGCGGGAGCGCTGTGTCCCTGTGCGCCTGAATCAGAGCGATCTGCACAACGACACGTTTCGTGAGAACTTCCGCCGCCTGGTGGATATGGAACACATGCTGCGCAGTTTCGCGTGGCACTACATAAGGTGGTCGCTTGAATTGGGTGTCGACGACATCAAGCCGATGGTACGCGTTGCGCTTCTGAGCGCCCAGCGTTATATCCAGTTCGAGCGCATGTCCCACAGCGCGGCAATTCTCTTGGTAGGGTTGAAGCTGTTCTCAATGTTCATACAGCGTGAGGGTGTTGATTTCTTGGTCGACCCTGAGCAGTTCATGGAAATGTATGTTGAACACTGTTATTCCACCGCGTTCAACAAGAACCTGGGGTCGCTTACGTCTGCGGACGAGTTGGTGGAGTTGTTCATGCATGCGTTCCGCAGCGGTGAGAGCTGGGCGATGAATGCAGCAATATGGGACAGCGCCCATCGGGTGCTTTGGTTTAGCCTTACTGCAGCACGTCATTGGCTGTGTCGTTTCCGCAGCTCGCTTCCCGACATCAACGTCCTGAGGTCACAGTTGGAGGAACGTATTGGACAGTACATCTTACCACCAATGAATTTCCAAGGCGGGATTTACTACGGAATCGACGTCGACAAGGCGTCGGAGATGGGACTGAATGCACCTGCACCAACATTCCGAGGAGCATCCGATGGAAGCAAAATATCCATTGGCAAGATGTGAAATATGTCCGTTGAAGAATCGTGACTTCGTGCCGCCATATATACCACCGGATTCAAACACATCGGACATCCTGGTGGTCGGCGAGTCCCCTGGACGCACAGAGGTCGTGTTAGGACGTCCGTTTGTCGGTCAGAGCGGAAACCTCCTGCGCCAAGCCATGTGTTGTGTGGGCATTGATCCGGACAGTGTGCTCATGACGAACTCCGTGCTGTGCCTTCCGACGGACGCGAAGACGCTGGACGTCCCGCTGGCGCGCAACGCATGTCGTGATGCACTGCTCAACGTCGTGCGCAACGGCATCTCCGCAGGGCGGCGTTACATAGCGTTGTTCGGGCGTGAGGCCGCGGACGCGTTCGGCGTGGATGATCAGTTCGTATGGATGTACAGCTCCGAGCTGAGCGCGTGGATGATCGCGCTTCCGCACCCTGCTTACATCCTGCGGCGCATGTCCGAGTCGCCGTTGTTCCTCCAAGGGATTGCAAAGCTGGCGCGGCGTTCGCCGTATGAGCCAAAGATGCACCTGCGGACGGTGTGGCTAGACGATCCGAAGAAATTCCCATACGACGCCATTGCACGCGCCCCGTACGTCGTGATCGACATCGAGACGGACACGTTGGACCCAAGCACCGCACGCATCATCATGGTCGGAATCGGTGTCCCGATCAATGGCCGTGCGTTCTATGCATACGTAATACCTGAAGAGCGTGTCGTGGACATGATCCCACACATCGCTTGGATGGTGCGTAAGCATGCAGCTAAGTTAGGTGGACATAACGTGAAGTTCGACTTCGTCCACCTGGCAAGGTATGGGGTGCCCATAGCGTTTGGATGGGACACACTCCCACTTGCGCATGCGTGGAACGAGCACGTCCCATTGGGTTTGAAGGAGTTATCCGCATTCTTCTTTGATGCCACAGACTGGAGTAAGGGAGTCATTGTGCGTGGACGCTGGGCGGACGTATCCAAACAGGAGATTGGGGAATACTTGTCCCGCGACCTCTATTACACCTACTTACTACACGATCATCTCCGTACAGTGCTTGGAAAGCAAGGCAGGGACGGGTTTGTCTTTGACTTCCTGCCACGCGTTGCGGTTGGACTTACGCGCATGGAACATCACGGTGTGTGTGTTGACATGCCCAAGCTCAAGGAACTCATAAAACAATTTGAGGACGAACAAGCCATGCTGTGTAGGCAGCTGCAGGCGATAACAGGCATACCATCGTTCAACCCGAACTCATCTCAGCAATGTGCCAACTACCTGTATGAAACGCTGAAGATGCCAAGGAAACACGTCACTGGGCTCTCAGAGAACAGCACCGCGGCTGCGGTATTGAATCAGATGGATCAGGAAAATCCATTCGTGCGCACACTGCTACGCTATCGGCGCGTGCAGAAGATGCTTGCCTCATACCTGCACCCGCTCATGGAGTTGGCACGCCCAACACCAGACGGCTTGTATCGTGTGCATCCGCAGTGGCGTCAGACAGGGACGGTGACAGGAAGGTTGTCCGCGGCGAACCCATCCATCCAGAACATACCACGTGCAGACGAGCAGGAAGAAGGATTTTATGGGAAGTTGGTGCGTGATTTATTCACCGCACCCCCCGGGCATGTCCTGGTTGCGGTGGACGGGTCACAGTGGGAGTTGCGTGTTGCTGCATGTGAGAGTGGTGATCCATTCTTGATTGACGTGTACCAGCGCGGCGGGGATGTGCATGGTGAGGTGTCACGTGCAATGTTTGGTGAGGGATATACCAAGACGCAGCGGTCGCATGCAAAGCGGTTTGTGTTCTCATGGCTGTATGGTGGATCGGAGGAGTCGAGCGCACAAGTGTTTCAAGTCCCGCGTAGTGTGGTGAAGCAGTATGTCGCACGCTTCAATGAGGTGTTGAAGCGTGCGGTCGAGTGGCGATCGGAGCAGTACGAGCGTGCGCGTACACAAGGCTATTTGCAGTCCCGTGCTGGAAGGAGATTTCACTTTCCATTCATCTTTTCTGGGAACAGCGATGAGGTACGCAAGGGGGCAATAAACTACCCGATCCAGGGCGCGGCAAGTGATCTTACACTACAGGCGTTTATAGACTGCTTTGACGCGCTGTTGGAGATTGGGGCGTTTCCGGTTATACTTGTTCATGACTCGATAGTTGTGGAGGTGCCAGAGGATAGGAAGGAAGAAGCAGCCAAGATCGTTGAAAACGCATTGGTCAAGGCCGCGGAGCGCATTTACCCGGAAATACCGTGGTCGGCAGAGGCGGAGTATGGCAGTTCCTGGGGTTCAATGCATGGGCTTAGGTTGGAGTGATGCCGGTGCTATGCGAGCCAAGACGGGAGTGGAACCCACCTCCTCCATGCGAGCCATAGCGGCCATGAAACCCATCGACACAGTGCGTGTCGTAGAGCATGATGGAGCTCGCGCAGCGCGTTGCAGCCAGGGAGGTGTGAAAACCGGATGGTTTGTGCGAGCCATAACAAGGATGGAACCCACATCTTGTATGCGAGCCTAAGAGCTTATGGAACCCAGGACGCACATGCGAGCCACGCGCCACGTGACGACCGCTGAGGGAGTGCGAATAATATTACATAACAAGTACGGAAGGAGGTAAAGATGGAAGAAGAACTTCTACCTAACGCAAACGTCAGTACATCACGCAGACTAAAACCAAGGAAGCATGCGCAGCTGTTCCAGGCATTCAGCTTCTGGCGCGAACTGTACCGGATGCTGATGGCGCACAAGGCACGCATTAGTGCGGTCGAGCGGGGGGCGTGTGCACTGGAAGCCGAGTTTGAGGCTGCAATGATCAAGCGCTTAAACCTGGAGGACGCAGTCGAGTATGCACGGGAGAGCATGATCAACGCGGCGTCTGAGATCGCAGTGTGGCCGTGGATAACTCAGTTCAATGGACTGCGCGCTGGTGGTATTGCAGCCCAGCTGCTCGCACAAATAGACGATATTGGCAAGTTCAGGACAGTGTCTGCGCTGTGGCGCTACGCCGGATATGCTGTCGTGGATGGGAAGCGCGAGTACCGGAGGGCTGGAGAGCCGATGCATTACAATAACACGCTGAAGTCCACATGCTACCTTATAGGCCAGCAGTTCCTACGCAGCCAGACAGAGCCATGGGTAAGTTTCTACTACGATTACAAAGAGCGCATACACAACAAGTACCGATCGCCGTGGTGTGAACAATGCAACAGGCCAGCAAGCGCGTGTACTGGGAAGAAGCACCGTCATAAGTACACGGATGGTCACATCCACATGATGGCAATGCGTGCTATGATAAAGATTTTCCTATGTAACCTATGGGTCAAATGGAGGGAATGCGAGGGACTTCCGGTCACGCCTCCATATGTCCAAGCAGTCCTAGGACACACAGGAGTTGAGTATGTATGAGTGGCACGCTCGTATGCGAACTGATTGAGCTGATCAACAATGAAGGGAATGTGGAACATGGACGCAAGCCTAGGGCTCGTATCAGGATAGAGGATGTCGGAAGGTTACGGCGGTACGTTCCGTGTGAGAAATGCACGCGCCTTGACCCATGCCGTGTCAGTGTGAACAGCGGCGGGCCTGCATTTTGTGAATATGTAGAGGACTAGGGAAACTCCCTAGTCCTCTTTACCAAATTGCCTGCGCAGTGTTGCGATGATAGCCCTTGCCCTCTTTGCCAGCTCTGGGTTCTTCCTTCCGCTCACATTTGCGATGAACACGAGCTTCTGGATGGCCTCTTTATAGGTTACCTTACCACTCGATATTTTCCCTGCAATCTTGGACGCACTTGGCCACCCCAGCGCTGTCAGGCTTCCCTCATCAAGGTCGACTTTCTGTGCCCACTTTTTCACCATCTCACGAAATCCCCTTACTGCTGACCGCACGCAATATGATCCCCACAATTGCTACAGCGATGTTGATGATCTCCTGTGTCTGTGGATCGGGGCTGTAAGCGCTGTACCCGAACAAGTTCGCCACCGATACTGCCAGGAACAGTAGAAAGAACCAAATGGTCTTGCTCTTATACCAAGGCTTTGTGTAGTATTCCATTTTCTTCCTCCAAACTTACGCCAAGGTCAATGTCACTGTCATCCAACATGCCATGGCGTCGTGCGAAGTCGTTAATGATGAAGCGCAGCGCCATTGAGTGATTTCCTTCCAACAGCTTTGCGACCTTATCCACGACTCTGTATTGCTCCTCAGTGAGCCTCCACGACATGTAGCGTGTCTTATTGTCTCTCATCCTTCCCACCATGTTACAATAGCACCTCCTCACCAGGTTTTGCTGCTATTGTAACACAAAATCATGAACTTGTCAATACCTCAGAATCACCTTTTAATGAGTACACAGGCACTTTGCATGGCCTTCCATCCGATCTCGTGCGCGTTTGGAAGCGCACCACTAACTTACCACCCTTTGCCAGCTTCCTTAGACGTTTGTGCACCCATGCACTGCTACATCCGAGTTGATCTGCAATCTCTTCTACACTCACACCTCCACCGGTATCAAGATATTGTTGCTGTAAAATCTCTATCAGCAAATCCTTCATCGTAAAGTCCGGGTCTTGCATCATTCCTCCAACTCATCGATCGCTATGCGCTCTGGAAGCGGATGCGGAAACACATAAGGTATGGCACGCGGGAACCCATCTGCTACCTCAATGACAACCATACCAAGGTTGCGGCGCACACCACGGTTTGGAGTGTTCCTGCGCATGACATAGGACGTCTCAAGCTGCCATGCTGGTGTGGATATCTCGGCGCGCAAGGGAGCACGGTTTGCCCCTTCGATGTACGATATCAACATCTGGTGGCTGTGCGAGCGCACGATCACATCGGCATGCAGCCCTGCCATGTCACTGAACTGGCCTTCACGTTCCAATGGTGTGGTGATGTAGCGCATCATTACCGACTGGGAATGTGCCACATCGAATAGGAGCCCGCACGTCTCGAACAGCAACCAGTCATGGCTGTAACATCCATGAACGTTCTGGCGTGCATTCAATGTATACGCAATCATCTCTGTTGCGGAATCCTCAACGTCGTGGTAGCGCGACCCCCTTGTCACATAGGTCACACCAACAACCTTCTTCTGGAACGGTCTGGCCGCCTCAAGGAAGGCTTTTGCCTGGTGGATTATGTCCGTCTCCAATACGAAACGAACGCCTTCCTTTGGTTGTTTCCCGTCTACTATATCCCCATTCCATATCAACACGTCCAGCGGGGGTATTTCCTCTGCAATGCGTAGCCAGTTCTCCCATAGATACTCCTGACCACGGTTGAGTTTGTATAGCCCTCCACTGGACGTGCGCATGTCCGGCGGCCATATGCCGAACATAGAACCGACATGTACGTCTGCAATCACTCCTACGCGAAACGCTTCCATACCCAGCTAGTCGACTGCGCTTTCAACGTCGTAAAGATTCGTTGTTACTTCTTCTACCAGCTCGCGACGAGCCTCCCTTATCAGCTCTAATGCGCTCTCCAACTTCCGTGTCGCCTCTTCCGACCACCAGCGTGCATGCACAACCGTATCGCGACTGATTGTGGTCTCTATGGGGGGCGTCGTGCCCCACAGTCTGAGCCACTGCTTAACGAACCTCGATAGATATGTTTGTGCGGCTTCACTCTTCATGTTCTTAGCGGCGGCAGGGCCTCCGTAATACTCTGCTAATGCGGGGAACAGTTTATTATCGTTGGCAGCCAGGTTTGACGCCAGTATTGACGTGCCGGTCTGTACATTGACGTCAGGATCGAGCAACTCTTGTTTCGTCGGACGGTTAGCAAATTGCTGTCCGGCGTCGCGTGGCATTACCTGCATGAGTCCCACCGCGCCTGATGGGCTTATGGCGTTGGGATCACCGTTGCTCTCTAACGCGATCAACGTTCCTAATATCCTTGGATCGATGTTGTATTGTTTCCCATACTTCTCACACAGCTCCTTCCATCTGGTGATCTCAATACTTCCCCACACGTCTTGTGGCTGTGGTTGTGGTTGTGGTTGTGGTTGTGGCTGCACTGGTGTCCCTCCTTCCGGCCACAGATGCTTTGCCAGTGGAACACCTGCCGGTGCGTTTGGTTTCCATATTGGCTTGCTATACCGAGGCAGCGGCCATGGGCTTGGTGGGTTATTTACATAAAGTCCATCGCGAACCTTTTGTGCATGTGCTAGCCACAGTGTCGTGAACTCCACAGGGCGTGTGCAATAGGTAGCCCAATGGTTGTCTTCGAAGTCGTAGGTAAATATTGTGGCCCCGATTACACGGCCATCCGCTACCAACTGTGCTTCATACGCCGCCAGCTGTGAGAGATATACTTGCGCCTTATCCGGGCGCCCCATGCCCTGCCAGCCATAATAGTCGCCTCCTGGAACGACATGGCTGTCGATCCCACACTCGGTGATGATGATTGGCACGTCCCATGGACAGGCGCGGAAACGTCCTGCCCACCATCCCCAGTTTTCCTGCGGGCCGTTGACATACCAGTATTCGTGCAGTCCCAGGAATCCTTTGTACTTCCAGATCGCTTCGATAGTTTCGATGAATGGATTCCATATCGGCGGTGAATCGGGCGGCTCTTGTGGTTGTCCGTTCCCAGGCCATCCCACGCCAAGGTTTAACGCAACGACGCGCACGCGCGATGATGCCATATTTGCCGTCAGCCGTGCGTAATACGCAGCAGACAGCTCGGGTGGCTCATCTGCCCACACTCGAGGCTCGTTGAGACCCTCGACGGCCAACTTATCATCCCATAAATTGTTCTTGCTCAGGATGCGCAACCACTCATCGGAATGGCGGTCGGCTATCTCAAGTGCATGCTTGCGGTCACGCAGACCGCGCCCACCCCATTTGAGATTCTCACTGATCTCATAGTTTCTGAGTACGAGCAGCTTCTGTGCTGCCTGCAGTGCTACATCGGCACGTCGTACTGTCTCCCCGGAGAACATTATCTTTATCACCGGAGGGCTGAGCCTTATAGCAAAGTTGTCGTCCTGCTGTCCGGCATGCATCGGCGCCCAGTGCATGCAGAGCAACGTGTTGGTTACCATAACATATACCTCCAGTCATATAATACCTATGGCACGCAACAGTGTTGGTAATACGTTCGATATTAATGCCACAACACCGCCGAACATTGCACCATTGCGTGCCGATGTCAAGCGCATGTCGTTGATTTGTTCTTCCAACGTCTTTATGCGGTCATTATTGTTGCGCGCGCGTGCAATATCCTCGCGGTAAGGGCACGTAGAGTTATGCACGGACATCAATGTCTCGACACGCGCGAGACGGCTATCGATCTGGTTGAGTTGCTCTCTGATATTTGCAAGTTCGACCATCGTCTGTGTTGTTCTCATAGCACGTTGACTGTGATGTTGTTTATTTATATCTTCTGTTACGAAAATTTACCTGACGTCGTCACTCACCCTCATTGTCGAACAGCCACCAGAGGCTGTAGATGTCCTGTGGTGAAATCTGTCCGTCTATGTCCTTCGGGGATATAGGACGGAATTTTATCTCCACTTCCTCATCGAGAATGGGTTGCATCTCATTCAAGAATTCTGTCACCCTTTCTGGTGGCACGGTCACCTGTCCGTCCCTCTCCTCGCCATAACGTCGTGCAATCTCCAGGCGCTGTTTCTTGAACGCCTCAAGATAGGGCTCCATCTGACGCGCAATCAAAGCCAGGCGGTAGGCAGTGAGGGCGGACATCTTCTGCTCCATCAACCGCGCTATAGGTTGTTCGGCTGTGACCAAATCCTGTAACTTCATGCGACCTCCTGTAAGCATAAAGTGAGTGATGGTTGAGGACAATGTGTGCTGAACCAAATGCGCTCCCTGTAGCGGTTCTCACAGTTCTGCGTCCGATGATGCCGCGCCATGCGCTCTAAGGCTACGCGATGGCGCACCACCCTCCCGTCCGGCGTGGTGATTTCAGTACCTTCTTTGTGATACACGCGCATAGATGCTCCCTCTCCAACACTTCAACCTCTGTGCAGCGTCGTGCGCTGACACGTCTTGCAATAGCGGTGCTCTTCCCTAGGATGTCCGAAGAACATTGCTCTCCTCTTGTTTATTATATGAAGTAACCTATTATCCCCACGTATATCGCCAACATATTTGCGCCAACAACTTTGAGCTCACACATACCGTTGCTGTCGAGCATTACAGGCCCGAAGTTGTCATCCCAGATGTTAGCTACCTCAGCACGAATGAGTACACCAACCGCCCCTGATGTATAACACATGTACGCTGCATAAGAGTCATTGGCAGAACTCCACTTCCCAGCGAGTCGTACCATGATTGCCTTGGCACTAGATGGGAACCCAAATTTATATGTTGCAGAACTTCCTGAGTGTCCGATGGTGTAGTTTCCAGCATTTATCGGGTCTTCATTGAGACTGTCATGGGTGAGTACTGTAGATAATGGAACGTACCCATAGACGGTATATGCTGTACCACCTTTGTACGACTGTAGCGTACCTGTGAACCAGACATTGCCTGTGCTGACAGACTGTGATGAACTCCCAGCCGCGATGCCACCGGCGCTGAGTATACTACCGCTCGCCCGCACCTGACCCGTGCTGGCCCCGGTGGCACTTCCCACGTTGATACCACCGGAGGCCGTAATGTCACTGCTCGCCTTCACCTGTCCTGTGCCAGCCCCGGTAGCACTTCCCACGTTGATACCACCGGAGACCGTAATGTCACCGCTCGTCTTCACCTGTCCTGTACCTGCCCCGGTAGCGCTGCCTACGTTGATGCCACCGGAGACCATCAGACTTGGGTATACTTCAACGCGTGCTGGGCCTTCTCCCAGGACCTCAACAGACGAGAGAACCGTGCCGCCTGCAGTGACAGTTCTGATCGAGACCGCATTTTTGTTGAGCGTAGCTCCCCGCGCGTATATCTCAACTCTGTTGTACGCCGATGATGCCTGGAAATGGGACAGCATCCCAG
>Ga0272448_1000622_pt1 | contig 53321 bp, 55 predicted proteins | sample YNPCB0191_FD_202220 | JGI IMG/M metagenome (GOLD analysis project Ga0272448, IMG submission 202220) | Hot spring sediment microbial communities from Yellowstone National Park, WY, United States - YNP-CB-019-1 | ecosystem: Environmental > Aquatic > Thermal springs > Hot (42-90C) > Sediment... | reverse complement strand
TGGAGGAAGTTTAGATTGCCCGGCTCTTTAAACTATGAAGAAAAAGAAGGAATTTTAAGTTGTACTTCTTAAAATATGAAATTTCTATTTTGCTAAAAATATGAAATTTCTATTTTGCTTTTACACTAATTCTGAAATATCTTGACAAATTTTCATTATTTATCTTATTAAGTTTATTAAATTATATAAATGACCAACTCCATATAATTTATTATACCGCTACATCTTCGAAAACTCAATCTAAAATAGAAACAGACTGATATAGGTACATCGTATTCACCCTTGTTTTCTTTATAGCATATCTCAAGTAAGCTTTCAAGCCTTATTGGTGGTAAATTAAGCAAACCTTCATCTATTTCTGTAAGTCCCAAGACCGTTTCTCAACCCCATCGGAGACCGTTTCTCCAAGTATACAGAGACCGTTTCTTATAATATTCGTTAATTTCGTTATTTTCGTTTAACTCAATTAACTAATCACTAATTAACTCCTAACTTTACCTAACTTACCTAACTCCTACCTACTACTGATTACCAACTTACTTTTGGTTTTTGTTATTAAGATGCCTTGAGGTAGATCAACGATAGAATTGGTTGGGCGCCTAAATAAAAGGTCTTCAATCTCTTTTATATGCCGGAATTCCAATCTGCGTAAGTTTCCTTTTAATTTTTCTATACCTAAACGGATAAGCATCCTTTTTAAAGCAGGTTCCAATTTTAAAAATTCTTTAAGATTAAATTCTATTTTTCCCTTTAGGATTTTTGCTTTTTTTAAAAATACATTCTTTGCTAACTTTAGAAGATAAGCGTAATCGTAGCCGATACTCTCTGCCATATTAACCAAAATATTTTTGATATTTTTATTGTACTCTTTTTCTAAAATTGGAAAAAGCCTATTGCGGATGCGGTTCCTTAAATATATATCTTTTAAATTTGTATAATCTTGACGCACTTCTATTTTTTTTCTTTTTAAATACGCATTAATCTCTCTTCGGGTTATCCCCAAAAGTGGTCTAATAATCGTAAATCCATAAAGTTTTCTTTTCGGTAAAATTCCACATAACCCATAAAGCCCGCTTCCCCTTAAGATACGCATCAAAACTGTCTCTGCCTGATCATCTAAGTTATGTCCTAAAGCGATCTTATTTGCCTTTATCTCTTTGGCTACTTTAAATAAAAATTCTAAACGCGCATTTCTGGCCATCTCTTCAATCGATGCTCTCTTGGGTAGTTCTTTTAAATTAACTTGAGAAATAGTGATGGGGAGTTTTAATTTTTTAGATAACTCTTCAACAAACTCTCTATCCTTATAGGAATCTTTTCTCAAACCATGGTCTAAATGGGCAATATGTAAAGTAAGCGAAAATTCTTTCCTTAAACCATTCAACAGATAAAGCAATGCTACGGAATCCGGCCCGCCCGAAACTCCCACTACAATCTTATCATTCTTTTCAATAAGATTATAATCCTGGATAAATTTTTTAAATTTTTTTACAATCATTATAAAAATTTAGTGACGGCGAGTGGTCCTCCTTCGCCCTCTTACTATAAAGTGATGGTAAGGCTTCAAAGAACTCACCCGTATAAAAGTAAAGTGACGGCGAGTGGATTCGAACCACCGACTTAGCGGGTATGAGCCGCTTGCTCTACCAGACTGAGCTACGCCGTCACAATTAATCTATTTAATGAGGCTCAAAAACTTACGAATAAAAATTATATAGCCAACAGCTAAAGCATTAACTGCGCTGATTAATACCGCAGCTGCAGAGATATCTTTAATAACCTTTACTTTCGGATCAAAACGGTCAAAAAATGTATCTAAGATAAGTTCAACCGTAGTATTAACTACTTCTGCTACAAATACCAAAGCCACAGTTAAAGAAAGTATCATCAACTCTATCCCTTTTAACTTTAAATAGAAACCCAAAAGTAAAGCCAAGATCCCCAAAAGAAAGATGATGCGCATATTCCGATGAAATATAAAAAGATAAACTATACCCATTAAGGCAAATTTTAAACTTTCTCTTAGGTTTTTAGATTTAAAAATTTCTGGAAAAACTTTTATTCTTAACATAAGTATTTCTTTCTATATGCCTCTAAAAATGAATCACAGTAAATCTGTTTATTTAGAATTAACTCGGCGGTAATTATTGCATCCATAAGTTCTTTATCTAAAGGATCAAGTATTGCGGAGTCTAACCCGAAGGCAATTGCCATAACTACAAAGGTGCGATTAATTAATTTACGTAGTTTTGCCCCTTGCGAGACATTACTTAAACCCACAATAGTCTTAGGGGCTGGCTCAGAGATAATCTTAAATTCATGGATGGATTCTAATATCTCCTTCTGCTGTGCCTGGGCAACATTTACTGGCAAAACCACGGGATCCAAATATAAATCTTCAATCGGAAAATTATTCTCGCTACAGTAAGCCACTATCTGTGCTGCCAACTCCAAACGCTGTTCCTTACTTTGAGGCACTCCTTTACTACTTAAAGTAAGTCCGATGAGTTTTGCATTATATCTTTTGGCTAAATCTACTAAAACCTCCAATTTCTCTAAATCTGCAGTGGTAGAATTAATAATGGTTTTATTTTTTGCTACTTTAAGCGCGGTCTCAATCACCTTGGGTTTACTGGAATCAATACATAAAGGTTTATCTACCACTTCCTGCACCACCTCAACTAACCAAGGCATATCATTTAATGGATCCTTAGAAATAGGCCCACAATTTAGGTCTAAAGCATCCGCGCCTGCATTTATCTGTTTTAAAGCATAATCTTGGATTATAGCTTTATTTTTTTCTTTAATCGCTTTACCGATCTCTTTATACATCCCATTAATTAATTCACCAATTATGAACATATTTATTAGCGTTTAGCGGATAGCGTTTAGCGTTTAGGATTAAGCATTCTGTAAAGCATACTACCTACCTCTTTCATTAAATTTTCTATTTTTTCGTTATTTTGGATATAATTCAAATCGATGGATAATAAATACTGTGTTTCTAATTCACATAAAGAACCGTAAGCAATTGCTAAAAATTGTTTGTATTCTTTATTATATTGCCGTCCATATCCTTCAGCAATATTAGAAGGTATGACTACTGCTGCTCTTCGCATTTGATACGATAAACCATAGATTTCATCTTTAGGAAAATTTTTAGTAATTTTATATATTTCTATAACTAAATTATATGACTTTTGCCAAACTATTAGGTCCTTATAACTCTTAGTCTTCACTATACGCTCTACGCTATACGCTATACGCTAATTCTATGTACTCCTTCACTTTTCTTATCGCTTCAGGATGCCGCATCACCAAAATATCCGCACCTGCCTGAAGTAAAGTAACTGCGGTGATCATCTCCCATAAAGGACCACGCCGGGATGCTTTTCCCCATTGGGGAAATTCTTTTTCCTCTGCTTTTGCCTCTTTCGCCCGCCAGCTCTCCTGACCCACAAAACAGATAAAAGGAGAGGCAATTACCTTATCACCGTTTAAACCGGCCAATCTTAATCTTTCCATAATCGAATAGGTATACTCTAAACCATAACCCAAAGCACCTACTGTGGGGTTAATCACAATCCGCTCTAAAGGAAGCCCCATATCCGAAATTAAAATATTTAATTGTTTAGCAATATTTATATCAATAGGAGATTGAGCAATTATATTATGCCCATCCGCTAAGACAGATGCAGTTAAAGTTCGATAATTATCTTGGGTTACCTCTCCAAAAAGACATCGCTCGTTTTTAGCCACCTGAGAGCATATAGGTAAAACAGTATTATCCTTCTGGTCATCTCCACAGCCAACAATAATTAAAGGAAGAGCTATCCTTTTTAAAATCTTCTCTAAAAATTTTACTATCTCATCGGAAGACTTTCCTATCTCCGGATGTGCACCCATTAACCTTAAACAGAGTAAATCCGCATTATATTCTTTAACCACTTTTTCTGCCCAATCTAAGGGATCAGCCCAGACATCTTTATAAAATTTAACTAATTCTTCTGGCCAATCAGAAGGAGTAATATCCCAGATTTCATAGGCAATTACCGGTTTATAAGGAAGAGTGCCTTCTTTAAATAAAAAAGGTAAAGCCTTTTCTTTTCCTACTTTAATACTAAACCTGCGCGTTCCACCTTCTTGGGAAGTAGCACCAATAGTTACTGTATTTATCTCTCCAGGCCAATTTTCTATATATTCTTTAATCATATCAAATCTTTGACATTAGGAAATCTTAAAATATCCGTATGAGGGAAAAACAGAGCAGACATATACTCTTCCATATAATGAGGATCTACCGATAATTCAAAATAGGTAATTTTTTTTGCCAGTTCATTTGCCTTCTGCATCGCTGGATAGGAAAGCAAAATCTGACGTGCTCCCGCTAAAGAACTATTTCCCACAAAGATAAACCGCTCATCTTCTAAATCCGCAAGTAAACCGATAATCTTGGCATTCCTTATATCTAAATAATTACCAAATCCACCCGCAATAAAAATCTTCTCAACATCCTTAAAATCAAAACCCATATGCTTTAATAAAATAGAAGAAGCAGAAAATATCGCTGCCTTTGCCCTTTTTAAATTCTCAATGTCTGCTTCCGTAATTACAATATCTCTATCTATAGCGGTCTCTTCTTTAAAAGCAATTACGAATTCTTTGCCGAAATCTGTTTCTCTTATGCGGGGATGGTCTTTTATCTTTATCTTTCCTGCTTTATCCATAAGCCCCACCTTTAACATCTGGGCTAAAATATCGATATAACCTGAACCGCAGATCCCCTTAGGTAAAACAGAACCCACAGTAGAGAATTCTACCGCGTAGGTTTGAGGGTCAATCCTTACTTTTTGAATTGCTCCTGAACTTGCCCGCATCCCACAAACTACTCCTGAGCCCTCAAAAGCAGGACCTGCAGAGGCAGCACAACTTACCAAAAAATCTTTATTACCTAAAACGATCTCTCCATTTGTACCGATATCAATTAACATACATAATTTCTCCTCCTTATCTAAACCACAGGAAAGTGCTCCTGCCACCACATCTCCTCCTACATAACTGGAAACCCCTGGAACACAAAAAAGTAGTCCCCGGGGATTTATCTTAATCCCTGCTTCCGCTGCCCGGATAGTAGGAACAAAATTAGCGGTAGGAACATAAGGTTCTCTGCGGATATAACTGGGTTCAATCTTTAATAAAAGATGAATCATCGTCGTATTTCCTGCGCATAATACACAGGTAATATCGTTTAAATCTATCGATTTTTCTTGGATAAATTCCTGAATCATCTGATTCATTCCATCCACTACCGCATGATGTAATTTTTCTAAACCATCAGGTTCTTGTGCATAGATAATGCGCGTAATTATATCCGGACCAAATACCGCCTGTTTATTATAGATCGCCTTTGTGCCTAAGATCTTTTTTGTATTTAAATCAACCAATTCTGCACAAATAGTAGTAGTTCCGATATCAAAGGCAACCCCGTAATTGCGTTCTGAGGTATCATAGGGTTCAATTAAAACGACCTCTACGGTTCCGTTTCTTTTGCCCAAAGTCACAGTCACTTTCCAATCCGCTGAGCGCAAAAGTTCACTCAAACGTCTTATATTCGCCAAACCCGTCTGCATTATGGGGATAGCGTATTTTTTTCTGATCTCCCGATAAAGCCTCTCTAAATCACTGATCCGATCATTTAAATCTGGAGGAGGAAGCTTTAGGTACAATTTTGTGGCTAAAGGTGAATGGACAAAAACTTCCTCTAAAAGGGATCTGCTTGGCTGGATATCCTCTGCTTCTCCGTAAACTCCTCTTAAACGCAGTTCTATCTCTTGGGGAGTAAGTTTATCAAAACTTAAACGTGATTCCTGAGGAACCTCAACCTCTAAATCACTCTCGACAGTGGTAAGACAGGCAAGATAAATCCCCTTTTTTCTTTCTTCCAAAGTGAGTCTTCCTGTAGGTTGAGTTAAAACCTTTCCTTTTTTTAAGATTACCTTACATCTTCCACATACCCCTTCTCCCCCACAGCTTGAATTTATATATATACCCGCAGAGATAGCGGTAGATAATATGGTCTGTCCCTTGTTTGCCTCCACAGTTTTATTATCCGGATAAAAAGTAACTTTAAATTTCTCCATATCTTTCGTTATTTTCGTTAATATCGTTTAGTTCGTTATTTAATATCTTTTTTAATTACCAATTACCAATTACTGATTACTGATTACCTAAATTTAAATTCTTCAAAAATGCAGGGATGCCACTGGCTTCCTTAGGTCCAACAATTACCTGCCAACCTGATTTTTCTTCCAACTCTCCACTCATCACCGCTACATATCCAGGAATAATCAGACTGCGATGAGAAACTATCTCTTTTAAATTGCTCCTTTCAATTGACTGGGTAATCGTCTCCGGGGTAAATTTCTCCGCTGCCCAGGCAGTTAAAACGGACATCCCTTCGGTATTTACACTCAATATATAAGAACCAACTCTGCTTGCCTCCACTTCTCCTAAAACTGTATAATAGGTAAGTGAAAAATTTGTAGTTATAAGTACTGGAGAATTTTGATTTACCGTTCCCACAGGATAAAGTTTTGGTTCAACCTGCAAGGGTTTTTGTGGGTCAGTATATATATTCTGTCTTAAGGTTAAAATCCCTAAAAGTTCCTCAGGATTATATATATCTAAAAGAATAATCCCCGCATATTTGGCAATAAAACTTACCGCAAAAAGCACCGCTAAATCTCTATCTAATTTTTCTATTATTAAAAGAGTAGGATACCCTAAACTGCGCTCCTTTTTCTTTAAAGACAACCTTCTTATCTGGGTAACCTTCCAAAGTAGTTCCTTAAAATTTTTCTCCTCAACCTCTAATACCAAATCGTTAACCTGCCTTTGATTTAATTCCTTAGTAATCTCTGAAAGCTCATCTAAAGTTTTACCTGAGACAACTAAAGGAAAGCCATATTCCTTTACCAATAGAGCAAATTCAGAGAGATTTTTAGAATTTGCCTTATAGATAAGTGGCCTTAAATCTTTCACTAAATCCAATACCTTTTTAATTGCCTTAATATCTTCACTCATTAAAACTAAAGCAAAAGAACTTTCTTTTACAATTAAATTAACTACTTCTAAAAACCTTTCCTCTGAAGATTTATTCCTTATGGCGACAAGTTCAATTTTTAATCTCTGACCCACACGCTCAAAATCTATTTTCTTTATTTTTTGTAACCTCTCCAAGATCTCGTTGTTACTTAAATCATCATCAATAATAATTCCTATACCCGCCGGATGGTAGAATTTCTCTTCATGTCTAAAAAGTACGGTTTCATTACCAATCTGAATTTGGGAGTCGCCTTTTCCAATTGTAATTAATCTTATGGCGAGCAGACTTGATTCCTCTAAGGCCCTCTTTGCTTCTTTAGTTAAAAATGGACATTTATCCAAAGAAACTGCCTTTTTAGCCAACTGCATCGCAAAAGCCAGACAAGTAGGAAATCCACACTGCCGGCAGTTAGTTTTGGGTAATAGTTTGTATATTTCAAGACCTGATAAAGCCATAATTAGCTGTGTAATGTGTAATGTTTAATGTGTAATGTAAAAAATTTTAGAAGGAGAATTTAACTTATATAATTTTTTTGCCAAAATCTCTGCCTTTCGCCGCGTATCTATCTTTTCCAATTGCCGAATAATTTCTTTTTTCAATCCTAAAGTAATTTTTTTTCTATTAATCAAATTAATAAACTCTACTTTGATCTCTTTGCCATTCAATTTCTCAATATTTCCTTTACCATAAGTTGCACCGGAAGATAACTGCAATCCATCGATAAGACAGGATTTAGGTTTTTTATTTGCTCCAAAAACTTTTACCTTTATCCCAAAATATTTCTTTGCCTTCAGTTTTTTAAGGGCAAACTCTCCTAAGAGGATCCCTAAAACTAACCATGGACCCAAATGTCCATGAAAATCTCTTGCAGTTTTTAAAGTAATTCTTCTTAGCCTTAACACCTTAACACCTAAATACCTTAAAACCTAAACACCTTAAAACCTTAACACCTATTAATAAGACTGGCTAAATATCCTGCTCCAAAACCATTATCGATATTTACTACACCTACTCCCGGAGAGCAACTGTTAAGCATAGTAAGTAGACTGGAAAGCCCGGAAAAATTTGCTCCATAACCAATACTTGTAGGAACCGCAATCACCGGACTAGTTACCAGACCACTGATCAAACTGGCTAAAACCGCATCCATCCCTGCTACTACAATTACTACCTGCGCTTTTCTTATAATTTCTATATTCTCTATTAAACGCTGGACTCCCGCTATCCCTACATCGTATATCTTTTTAACTCTATTTCCCATCACCTCTAAGGTAACCACCGCTTCTTCAGCAATAGGGATATCGGCGGTTCCTGCGGTAACCACACAGACATAACTTTTAGTTTTATTTTTTATCTTTCCCAAAAAAGCAATTTTACCTAAAGGGTTATATTTTAATTGAGGTAAAAACCTTTTAAGATAACTATACTTTTTTCTCTCTAACTTTGTAATAAGTAAAACCTGCTTGTGCTTTATAAATTCTTTAGCGATCTTAAGAAGTTGTTGATTAGTCTTACCAATAGATAAAACAACTTCCGGAAAACCTTTTCTTCTAAATCGATCTAAATCCAACTTAGCAAAACCTAAATTAGCTATAGATTTCATTTAAGAACTTAATATTATAATGAGCAAAATAATAATAATCAAAAAAGAAAAAATATAAAAATCGTTAAAATAAAAAAAATCAATAATTTTTTCTTTTATACTAACTTTGGGTTTACTTAAAATAAACTCAAAATTCTTTTTTTTAAACTCCTCTATCTCTTGAGGTTTAAATCTTAGATACTCTCCCGCTACTTTATAAGCGGGGATTTTACCCTCTTGTGCCAAATCTATCACCTCTTTCTCTGTAAGCTTAAGCATCTGAGCTACTTCTCTTACCGTAAGTAATTTTTCCTGGGGCATCTTTATTTTAATTTATTGGAAGCTAACCAATTATCTATATCTTGACGTCTGAATCTCCAATCGTTTCCTTCTTTAAATGCCGGGATTTTGCCTGAATTTGCCCATTCCAAAATAGAATTTACCTCCAACTCTAAATAACGCGCCAGTTCCTCAACATTAAATACATCCTGGAGCATATGGCAGGTCCCTTCAAAAACCGCTCCTTCAGTAACATTTAACTTTGCAGGAAAAATCTCTCCTTCTACTACTGCGGTAGGCAATAAAGTAAGCAGATGTCGAGCAACGATCTTTCCTTTTACTTTTCCCGCAACAATAATATTTTCTCCGGTAATCTGGGCATTTACCAAAGCGTTTTGCCCGATAGTTAAGTTTCCTTTAGTCTGTAATGTTCCTTCAAATTTTCCATTAATTCTTAAATTTATGGGTTCACTAAAAGAAAGATTCCCTTGTAAAGAAGCATCGACATCTAAAATTTTTTCTTGGGGTTTCTTTCCCAAAGGCATATTTTCACCTCCTATTTTAATAGCGTATAGCGTTTAGCGTATAGTTTTTTATTTCCTTAAAACCTTAATACCTAAATACCTTAACACCTAAAAACCTAACTTCCTAAACTCCTAACTCCTACTTACTCTTTCAAAAATATCGTCTCTAAATACCTTAAGAAAAAAAGGGTAATTAAAGTTAAAATACCGGTAAAAAACCCTGCACTATAAAAACCACAGCCCACTGCTAAACCAATCCCTGCTACTACCCAAAGACTGGCAGCGGTAGTAAGTCCTTTTACTGCTTCTCCTGACCTTATAATTGCTCCTGCCCCTAAAAAGCCTATACCCGTAATTACTCCCGCAGCAATCCGTGCAGGATCTAAAGGGACTTTATCCTTATATATATCAAAAACATAAAGTGATGTCAACATAATAAGACAAGAACCTAAACAGACCAAAATATGGGTACGTAGTCCTGCGCTTCTGCGATGAAGTTGACGCTCCAGACCAATAAGTCCTCCTAAAAAAAGAGAAATAACCAATCTTATAAAAATCACTTTATCGCTCATAAAACCTCCTTTTAATCCGTAAAAACCTCTAAATCAAAACTATCGGATTTTCCTTTTTTAAATAATCCATAACCTAAACCCGCAACCATACTGGCATTATCCTGGCAGTGTTGAAGAGGAGAAAAATATACTTTTATCTTTTCTTTTAAAGAGGAACTTAAAAATTTTTCTCTTAAATACTGATTGCAAGCCACCCCTCCACCTATTACTAATCTATTTACCTTTTTTAATCTACAGGCAAGAAAAGATTTTTCGATTAAAGAATTAAAAATAACTTCTTGAAAGGAAGCGCAGAGGTCATATTTTAAACTTAAAGGTATTCTTTTTAAGCCGGAAAGAAAGCCTCTTTTTTTTAAATAATAAACTACCGCTGTCTTTATTCCACTAAAACTAAAATCTAAAGGGGCTTTTGTTTTAATGGGACTAAAGGATAAACTTTTGGGATTCCCTTTTTTAGCCATCCTTTCAATAAAAGGTCCGCCCGGATAACCTAAATCTAAAATTCGGGCAATCTTATCCAGAACCTCTCCACAGGCATCATCTAAACTTTTTCCTAAGAGTTCTAAATTTAAAAAATCTCTTACATAAAATAAATTGGTATGACCTCCAGAAACTACCAATCCTATAAAAGGAAAATCTAAATTATGATTAAAAAAAACCGGATAAAGATGGGCATGAAGATGATTTACTCCTACTAAAGGTTTATTTAATGCGTAGGCGATTGCCTTAGCAAAAGAAACTCCCACTAATAAAGAACCCAAAAGCCCTGGACCGCAAGTAACCGCAACTAAATCTATATCTTTATAGTTTAATTTTGTCTTTTTTAAAAGCTCTTTAAATAAAGCTACCTCTACCTCAAGGTGCATACGCGAGGCAATTTCCGGTATAATTCCGCCGTACTTTTTATGGTATTTTAAACTCGAGGAAAGTACTTCCCCTAAAATCTCCTTACCATCCTTTACAATAGAAAATGCAGTCTCATCACAGGAAGTTTCAATCCCTAATACATTCATCTTATCTTACCAATTCCGATAAAAAAACAAATTTAAAGCCCTCTTTCTCTAAAGAAGGCATCTCTTTTTTTAAAACCTCCAAAGTAGTCCTATCCGCATGGCCTACTCCTACTGCCTGACCTTTCTTTAAAGCAATAAATTTCAATTTCTTAAGTTGGCTCTTTATATAATGGGAATTTTTTTGATTATCTAAAAAGATATCTCTGATTATAAACTTTAAAGATAATTTTTTAGCCACCTTGCTACATACAGAATTTAAACTAACTTTATTATCTAAAAAATAAAGTTCCCTTTTCTTTAACTCTTTAAATATAATTGTCATTACCCGCTCATCCTCAGTAGCGCGTGAACCCATATGATTGGATAGCCCTCTTATATCTTTTAAACTCTCTAAAGCTTTAAGAAGAATATCCTGTATTTCTGCTTCTGGCATATCCACCGTAATAGTATTTTTTTCCCATCCTGCATACTCCTTAGAACTTTTAGGTTGTAAAGGAAGATGAAGGATGATCTCTTTATGGAAGCTTGAGGCATAATTGGCGATATCTTGGGAATACTTAAGATGCGGAAGGATAGCCAAAGTCAAAGGATAATTTATCTGATTTAAAATTTCCAAATTATCCAGATTATATCCCCAATCGTCCAAAACAATCGCGATTTTGGCTTTATAGGTTGGCTTAACGACTACCTTTTGTTTTTTAATAGATAAATAGAGTTTAACTATAATCCCTAATTGGATTAAGATAACTAAAGATAAAATTCCAATGATTAATCTATATTTTCTCATTTTAAACTTAAGATCTGAAGCGCCTTCAAAATATCCAAGGCACGCTGAAGTTGGATATCCTCTTTATAATCCTTTTTAGGTAGAGGCTCTTTTTCCTCTTTCTTAATCTTTTCAAATATATCCTGGGGGCTCTCAGAGGGTTCTTTAGTTGGTTGTTCTTTCTTTTCTTCTACAACTATATCAGGAGTTACTCCCTCATTATGGATAGGGCTACCTTTAGGAGTAAAGTATTTACTGGTAGTAAGCCTTAAGGCAGAACCATCGCTTAAAGGAAAGATTGTCTGAACTGAACCCTTACCAAAAGTTTTTTCTCCTAAAATAATTGCCCGTTTATAATCTTTAAGGCAAGCAGCGACAATCTCTGCTCCGGAAGCAGAGCCCTGATTAACCAAAACTACCATCGGAATATCTAAAATAGGAGAACTCTCTTTAGCAAAAAAGGTTAAATTCTGTCGGGAATTTTTAGATTTAGTGGTAAGGATGAGTTTTCCTTTTTCGATAAAAAGGGAGGCTACTTTTACTGCGCTATCTAAAAGTCCACCAGGATTGTTACGTAAATCTAAAATTAAAGCAGACATCCCTTCATTTTTCAATTTTTTTAATGCCTCTTTTAATTGAGAAGATGTATTCTCCCGAAATTCGGTGATGCGGATATAACCAATCTTATCCTCTAATATCTTTGCCTCTTTAACATCCTCTAATCTGATAATATCGCGGATTAATTTAAACTCTAAAATTTTATTTTCCTGCTCCCTAAAAACAGTAATATTTACTTCTGTCCCTGGCTTTCCTCTTAATTTTTTTACCGCTTCATTCAAAGTGATATTACGGGTTAATTCCTGATTTATCTTTACAATCCGGTCATTAGGTTTTATCCCTGCTCTGCTGGCAGGCGTATCCTCAAGGGGAGTAACCACAGTTAAGAGTCCATCTTTTATAGTAATCTCTATACCTATCCCTCCGAACTTGCCTTCTGTTTCTATCTTTAGTTCGTTATAACTTTCGGGGTCTAAAAATTGACTGTGGGGGTCTAAACTGGAAAGCATCCCTTTTAATGCTCCATAGATAAGGTCTTTGTAGGAAACATCTTCTACATATTCACTCTCGATCATCCCTAAAGCAGAAGAGAATAACTCTACTTGCCGATAAAGTTCATCTTTCTTTTTCTTCTCCAAAGCAAACAGAGAAAAACCGATAAAGAATAAACTTAAAACTAATATAAAAATCCTTTTATTTCTCATCCCTACCTCCATTTTTTAAGACCGTTTCTCAACTCAATCGGAGACCGTTTCTCCATTTATACAGAGACCGTTTCTTATAATATTCGTTATTTTCGTTTAGTTCGTTTTTTATTTTTTAATAACCCTGAATTCTTACTACTTACTACTCAATACTTACTACTCACTACTTTTTATTAACTCCCTAACTCTTCTCAATAGATTCCTTAAGTAATTCCTGCACAATTTTGGGATCCGCATTTTTATTAGTTTTTTTCATCACCTGCCCGACTAAAAACATCAAGGCGTTGGTTTTGCCTTCCTTATAATCACTTATAACTTTAGGATTAGCCTCTATTACTTCCTTAACTATCCCTTTTAAATAAGCAAGATCCGAAATCTGACTAACCCCCTCTTCTTCTATAATACTTAAATAGGATTTTCCTAAGGTAAACATTTTTTTAAGAATCTCCTTTGCCTTAAGTTGGGTAACTCTTTTCTCATCAACTAACTTAATTAAGCCAATAAATTCCTGCGGACTAATTTTTAAATCCTTCCAATCTATCTTGCGCTCATTTATCTCTGCCATTAAAGGTCCCGCTAGCCACTTATATACCGATTTTACTTGCGGATAGAATTCCATACAAGACTGGAAATACTCTGCCAGTTTTTTCTCCGAAGCAATAAATTTTGCCTGCTCAAAAGTAAGGCCAAAATCTCTTTTTAATTTCTCCCTTACCGTATGCGGTAAAACGGGTAGAGACTCCTTTATCCTTTCTATAATTTCCTCATCTAAAACAAAAGGAACCAAATCCGGATCCGGAAAATAACGGTAATCCTGCGCCTCCTCTTTGGTGCGCATAGAAATAGTTCTTCCTTCTTTAGGATCCCAAAGCCGGGTCTCTTGAATAACGGATCTATTTTCTTTTAAAATTTTAGCCTGTCTTTTAACCTCATAACTCAATGCATCTTTAACCGCCTTAAAAGAATTCATATTTTTAAGTTCAACTTTTACCCCCAATTCTTTAGCCTCTTTCTTTTTCAAAGATATATTCGCATCGCAACGCAAAGAGCCTTTTTCCATATCACAGTCAGAGACATCTAAATAACTTAAAAGTTCTTTTAATGTGATTAAATATTCATAAGCCAGATCAGGGCTTGAAATTTCAGGATAACTGACAATCTCCAAAAGGGGTATCCCTGCCCGATTAAAATCTACTAAGGAATAATCTTGGGTATGGATGAGTTTTCCCGCATCCTCTTCTAAATGGACCCTCTTTATCCCAATCCGATTTTTAATTCCCTCTTGGGGCTCAATCTCTAAAAAACCTTCTTTTCCTATAGGTAAAGCGTATTGGGATATCTGATAATTTTTGGGTAAATCCGGATAAAAGTAGTTCTTGCGATCAAAACGGATGTATCTTTGAATTTGACAATTAAGTGCCAGACTTACTTTAATCGCAAACTCTAAGGCGGATCTATTTAAAACCGGCAGACTCCCCGGAAGCCCCAGGCATACCGGACAGACAGAGGTATTGGGTGCTAAACCAAACTCCGTAGAACAACTGCAAAAGGCTTTGCTTTTTGTTTTCAATTGCACATGGACCTCTAAACCGATTACAACTTGATAATCCATAATTTTATAATTTAGGTTTCATCTTATGCCAAACTGTATTCTGCTCGTAATTATAGGCAACCCTTAAAATTAAACTTTCGGAAAAAGGTTTACCTAAAAGTTGAAGTCCAACTGGTAAGCCCTTCTTAGTAAATCCACAAGGTATAGATATTGCGGGAATCCCCGCTAAATTGGCGCTGAGTGTAAAGATATCGGAAAGATACATCTTTAAAGGATCCTTTATCTTTTCTCCAATTTTAAAAGCAGGGGTTGGTGAGGTAGGAGTAAGTAAACAATCGCATTCCTTAAATACCTCATCAAAATCCTTCTTTATCAATGTCCTTACCTTCTGGGCTCTTAAATAGTATGCCTCATAATAACCTTCCGCTAAAACAAATGTACCTAAGAGTATCCTTCTTTTTGCCTCCTGTCCAAATCCTTTCTGTCGGGTCTTTTTATACATCTCAATTAAATTAGAAGCGTTCTCTCGAAAACCGTACTGCACACCATCGAATCTGGCTAAATTGGAACTGGCTTCTGCGGTAGCGATAATATAATAAACTGCTACCGCATATTTAGTATGGGGAAGGCTTACCTCTTTAAACTCTACTCCCAATTTCTTTAAAACTTCCACTGCCTCATCTATAGAAGTTTTTACTTCTTTATCTAACCCCTCTACAAAATATTCCTTAGGAAGTCCGATCTTTAGCCCTTTTATATCCTTATCTAAATCCTTAGTAAAATCCTCTACCTCTAAATTTACGGATGTAGAATCAGAAGGGTCATAACCGGAAATGATATTTAATAAAAGGGCGCAGTCGTAAACATCTTTAGTAATCGGACCAATCACATCTAAAGAAGAGGCAAAGGCAATTAAACCAAAACGGGAAACCCTCCCATAGGTTGGCTTTAAACCCACTACTCCACAGAAACTTGCTGGCTGTCGAATAGAGCCACCGGTATCTGTACCTAAAGCAAAAATCGCCTCATCTGCGGCTACCGCCGCTGCTGAGCCACCGGAAGAACCTCCAGTTACATACTCTAAATTCCAAGGGTTATGACTAGGACCAAAATAGGAGTTCTCACAGGAGGAGCCAAAAGCAAACTCATCCATATTCGTCTTAAAAGGGAAGATTGAGCCTCCTTTTTCTTTTATTTTTTTTATTACCGTCGCATCGTAAGGGGGGATAAAACCCTCTAAGATTTTAGAACAGCATTCGGTATTTAAACCATCAGTGGTGATATTATCTTTTACTGAGACAGGTAATCCTTTTAAAAGCCCTTGCGGTTTAGGAAAAAATTCAAAATCCTTTTCTTTTCTTACATAAGCATTTATTTTATGGTCTATCTTATCTATCCTCTCTTTTAATGCCAAAACTATATCTTCAATCTTAACTTTAGCCTCAGCTAACAATTTAATCAGTTCTTTAGCGGTCAATCTGTTTAATTCCATAATTACTCAATTACTTTTGGAACAACAAAAAAATTATCCTTCTTTTGGGGTGCAGAGCTTAACACTTTTTCGGTAATAGCGGAATAAGAAACTAAATCCTGACGAAAGACGTTCTCCAAAGGTAAAATATGACTGGTAGGATGAACATCTTTAATCTCTAATTCTTTTAACTGATCGATATAATCTATAATTTTTTCAAGTTGCTGAGAAATTAGTTTTAATTCTTCTTCTGATAACTCAATCCTGGCTAAATGTGCGATATACTTTACTGTCTGAATACTTATTTTTTTCTTTTCCATCTTAAATCTCTATTAATATAACATCTATTTTCAAAAAGTCAAAATAATCTTATAAGTTGGCTAAGATATAATCATCCCTTAAAGAAGACAATTTTACCTCTAAGAACCTATTTTTTAAATCCTCTTTACTAAGTAATTTAACTTTTAAATAATTATCCGTAAAACCAACCCAGCAGGACTCTTTTTCTTTAGACTCAAAAAGGACCCGCATGCTTTTCCCCAAAAATTCTTTCTTTACATTATAGGATATTTTTTTAACTTCTTCCTTTAAAAAATCTATCCTCCTTTTAATTTCTTTCTCATTTATTTTTCCTTCTAAATGAAATGCTCTGGTATAAGGGCGAGGGCTGAAGCTGAATATATGCACTTTTAAAGGTTTTATTTTTTTAATTAAATTTAAAGTGTTTAAAAAATTTTCTTCTTCTTCCTGAGGAAAACCTACCAGAACATCCGTAGTAATAACCAAGTCGGGAATCTTTTCTTTTAATTTTTCTATCTTTTCTAAATAAAATTCTGGACTGATGGGGCGATTCATCAATTTTAAAATTTTTGAATCTCCGCTTTGCATAGGGATATGTAGGTGGGGGCAAAGTTTTTTAATTTTATTTATCTTTTCCATAAATTCATCATCTATATCCCAAGCTTCTAAAGAACTTAACCTTATCCGAAAATCTCCTTGTAGATTATCCAAACTTTCTAAAAGTCTGATTAAATTGGTATTTTCTTTTAAATCTTTTCCAAAACTTCCTAAGGATACACCACAGAGAACTATTTCTTTATAACCATTTTTGATTAAATTTTTAAATTCCTCGATTATTTTCTCTAATTCCTTACTTATAGAAGGACCTCTTACTAAAGGCACTTTACAATAGGAACAGAAGTTATTACAACCATCCTGAATCTTTAAGAATGCTCGGGTATGCCCTTTAAAATAACTGATACCTTGAGAATTATTAATCGGTAATCGGTAATCAGTAAAAGGTAATTTTTTCAATAATTCCTTTTTCTCCTTATTTCTTACAATAATTATTCTTCTATCTATACCCTTTATCTTTTCGCTATCTAACTCCGTCAAACATCCGCAAGCCACAATTAAAGCTAAAGGGTTTTCCTCTCTTGCTTTGCGGATTAAATTCAATGAATCTCTATCCGCACGGTGGGTAACTGTACAGGTATTAATGATATAGAGATCGGAAAGACAACTTCCCTCTACTTCCTCAAAATCTAAATGCGACAAAATTATCTCTCGCATCAATTGTGTCTCATACTGATTTACTTTACAGCCGACAGTAAAAAATTTAACTTTTGGCATATAATAAACGGATAAAACTCACTACAGAAATTACTGCGGTCTCCACCCTTAAAGTAAGTTCTCCTAAAGAAGCGGTTAAAAAACCTTTCTTTTTTGCTAAATTTATCTCCTTTAGACTAAAATCTCCCTCTGGACCAATGAGGATAAGGATAGAGTTAAATTTTTTTTCTTTAAAGAATGAATTTAAGGCTAAACCTTTCTCTTGTAAGGTGAAGATAAGTTTAAGTTCTGCTTCTTCATTAAATATTTCTTCCAATTTTTTAACCTTCTCAATTATGGGAAGAAAACTCCTCTTTGCCTGTTGGCTTGCATTTATAGAGATCTTTCGCCAACGCAAAATCTGCTTTAACTTCTTCTCTTCATCCCAATTTATCTGCGTCCTTTCACTGAGCAAAGGGATAATCTTATAGACTCCTAACTGGGTAAGTTTATCTATTAAATCATCCATAACCTTTGTTTTCTTTATTAAACTTAAACCTACAGAAATATGGGGTAATATATCTAAAAAGGGAAGTTCTTTTTCTTTAATTAAGATAATCTCTTTATCTTGAATTTCTTTTATGCGAAAGAGATACTGATTTCTCTGATCAAATAAAATTATTTTCTCGTTTCTCTTTATCCTTAAGACATCTTTAAGGTGATGGACTTTCTGGGGATCTTTAAGGATTAGCTCTTCTGTTGCGGGTATTAGATCAACAAAAATATGAATAATACTCATTAAAATTCATTCTAAATCCTTTTCGGAAAATACCTCCGCAGTAAATATATAAAGTTCAGTATCCTTATTCTTCCAGGCATCATGGGGTAATCCTGCCTTCTGACTGCAAAGATAAGATAAAAATTCCTCCTTTGACCAACCTGTCTCTTTAGCCACTTGCGGTAAAAAAACACCACTCCTAAAACCCCTCCTTACTAAAACCCCATGTTTTCCCAACTCAATCTCATCAATAGAATTTATCTTTTTTAAAGGTGAAAGTACGGAGATCTCAATTTCTACATCCTTTAACTCCTCTAATCTTAAAGGGGCAAATCTGGGATCTCCCACTGCTGACTCAACCGCCATCTGAGCGACAGTTAAATAAAGAGGCCGATCACCTACTAAGTTTCCAATACATCCCCGAAGCTGTCCAAACTTATGTAAGGTCACAAAAGCACCCATATTTTTCGATAAAACTGGATCACTTTCATTTACCTCTAAATATTTATTTTTCTCTAAATAATATTGGATAGAATTTCTGGCAATTTCCAATAATCTTTTTTTCTGCTGTTTATTTAACATCTCGACTCCTTTCTCATTATCAATTATACAACTGGAATATCCTACAGTCCATAAACCCTTAATCTTTTTTCCACTAACCATAGCAGAATTGGTATAATTCAAAACCTCTAATTTATTATGCCCTAATTCTTTGGCTAAAATTAAGCAGGTTACAACCGGAAAACCTCCACAGAGTTGAATTTTCCCTTCCTTTAGGCCTAAATATAAACTTTGCGGATCCATATTTTTTAGATAAGTTAAAGTGAGTTTATCGACAATCTCACATTCCTGGTAATCATAGCCATGGTACATATCCGAAGAGGCAACTACCAAAACATCCTTTCTTTCTCCGATCGCCTCTTTGATTAAAACCGCAAGCCTTTGGCATAAAGCATAACTACAATCACCCATTACTATGGGAACAATTTTAAAATCAGTCAATACTTTTTGTAAAAAAGGAAGTTGTACTTCAACGGAATGCTCCTTAGAAAAAGCAAGGGGATCAAAATATATCTCTTTATCTTTAGAGAGTAATTTTTGAGTAAATTCTTTATCTATCTCTACATCTCCTAAGGGAGTACGAAAAAAACCTTCCGGATAAATCGAAACTCCCTTAAATCCATAATAATGACTGGGTCCAAGGATAATTACTGTTTTATAGGGTTTATCTTTGATTAATTTATAACCAAAAGCCGCAACCTTTCCTGAATAGAGATATCCGGCATGGGGTGAAATCAAAGCAAAAAAATCTCCTTCTTTCAGGGGGGGATTTACTTCTTTTAAAAAACCTTCAATCATTAAAGAGAGTTCTTGGGAATCATCAGGATAAAAAGCACCTCTAACATTAGGTTCTTTTACCTGCTCTGCCCTTAAAGAAAGTCCCCAAATCAAAAACAAAACCAAAAATAATTTAAACCGCATTTCCTTAATCCCTACCTAATTTTTAATGTTATTTTCGTTGAGTTCGTTAATTTCGTTGAGTTCGTTATTTTCGTTAACTAACTCAATTAACTAATCACTAATTAACTCCCTAACTTACCTAACTCACCTAACTTCTTAACTCCTAACTACTGACTACTAACTACTAATAAATAATGGACCCGAGCGGATTTGAACCGCTGACCTCTACAATGCGAATGTAGCGTTCTCCCAACTGAACTACGGGCCCCTATTTTAAATTAACATAATTTAGTTAAATTTACAATAGAAAAGTTTATCTTATAGAAACATTGGGTAGGTTAATTTGCGTAGTCATATCTATCTGGGGATTCTCCGGAGTTCCGCAAGCATAAGGTTGCCCATCAGGATCAAAACAGGTAGTAACCGTAACTTCTATGTAACTTGCATTAAGAATATCACCACCGGGTTTTGTTACGCGAAGTCCAGAAACCGCATCCATTTTAAGACTTACTGGCTCCCAGCCGGTAGCGCATTGATTCTGGCCACATTGTTTTATTCTACAACGACTGCAGAATTGAACTTGATGTATGTTATTAAAATAACGATAAGCAATCCAATAATCTTGATTACCATAAGGATTATTAACTGGTTCTTGTCTTATCCCATCATTATTGCCATCGATATAGACTTTTATCCTTGTAGTTTCACCTTCACCCGTAGGATCATTTGTATCTATAATTGTATTTGCTCCATAAACAACCTCATTACCAATTGCCCGCGCAATATTTTTACTCATATGCTCTAAAATGTAACTTGCTTCATTTTGAACCTGTGCCCTTCTGTCTGAACTTAAAACCTGAAAATGACTGAAAAGATGGATACTATAAAAACCGATCGCAATTATTGAAACCAAAGTGATGGCAATTAATAATTCTAAGAGGGTAATTGCTCTTTTAAGGAGAAGGTTCATTCCAGCGGATATTTACTACTACTTTACGGATATTAGGAGCATTGGGATGATTGGTAATATCATATGTGGCATTATATACAATCCTATCTAAAGTGCGGTTAGCTTGCGACGGACAGATAGGATTTGGAGGATCTTGCCCACAATAGGTGGTTCCGGTATTTAAAGCATTACCGGTTTGATCCCAGGTATCCTGTCTTACATGCATCTGAAGGGGCTCTAAAAATAATCTTCCTAACTCTCCTCCCGCCATCCTGGCTCGACTGTGCAAAATATATCTTTTTGCGCTTACAAATATATTGGCTAAACCAATTAAAGTCAAAGAAAGAATAACGCAGGAAACTAAGATCTCTAATAAACTCAATCCTTTTTTAGACATCTAATTAACTACTTAGGGAATGTAAGCACAAGTACCTGGAGATGAAACTCTTATCGGTTTATCCTGAGTTTGATTTATAGAATATGTACAATTTAAATAACCTCCACTTCCTATTCTATCCGCATAAGCAGTAAAACTATTTGTTCCACCGTCAATATAGTAATCCCAATTATTTTCATTAAGGGAAAGCTTTAAAGCGTTGTTGATATTAGTAATATTATCTTCTCTACCATTTGCCGGATAATAATTTCCCATCTCCATCCGATAGATTCTCTCTGCTTGTCTAATTAACTGAAGATTACTTACCGCTTCCTGCTCTAAAGCGTACTCTCTTGTTTTGATAAAATTAGGCAATCCTAGGCTTGCTAATATCCCAATAATTACTACTACTATCAAAATTTCTAACAGTGTAAATCCCCTTCTCACTATAAAAGATTAAAAGGATTAAATTAAAAAATTAAATATTAATAGTATCCTGGTGTACCGCTCCAGGTACCATTTATATCTAAAGAGATATTGTAACTGGTTGCAGCATTCGGTGTTTTACCACCACTTGTACATCTATAAGCAGTACAGGTTCCGTTACTACTAGAACAGGAATAATTAAAAAAGTGTGTAGAAGTACAGCTCGTAGGCGCCTCTACTGATAAATTAGCTATATCAGCATAACTACCACGTTCTAAATTATATGCTCTCTGTGCCGTTCTTAATTGACCTAAAATCATCCTTGCTTCGGCTGTACGCCCCTTCTCTACCACTTTAGTGTACTGGGTCATTCCCAAAGTAGCCAATACCCCTAAAATTATAATTACTATTATCAACTCTAATAATGTAAAACCTTTTTTCAATTTTACCTCCTTTTTTAGTTTTTTTAAAAATTCCTTATTTTAAAAATTACCTAAAAATTACTCCTCACCTCCTTTCTTTTTTATTTAATATAACAAATTTAAATCTTTTGTCAAGTTTTTTAACTTAAAATTTCTAAAAAAATTTTCACAGATTAGCACAGATATCTGTGATCATCTTGCGTATTTTTATCTGTGGTCATCTGTGTTATATAAAGAATCTTATTTCACAGATGATCGCAGATTTTGAAACACAGATTAACACAGATATCTGTGATCATCTTGTATATTTTTATCTGTGGTCATCTGTGTTATATAAAGAATTTTTAGAATTTTTTAACCCATTAATCCTAATAATTTTGCTAAAATGCTCTTTTTTATAATAATTGCTTTATAACTACAGACCTCTTGACAACAGAAGCAATGGATACATTGAGAATAATTAATATGTATCCTTTTATTTTTTATCTCTATTGCTTTTTGTGGACAGATACTTATACATCTTCCACAGAGTGAACAATTTTTATGTTTTATCTTTGGATAAAATTTAATTAGCTCTCTTAAGATTTTTAAAATCGGTGAAGGGATTTTTTTTAATAAAGAGGTACTGGGTAATTTAAAATCCTTATTTAAAAAATCAAAAAGATTATCCCCTAAAATCTCTATATCCTCTAAGGATAAATTACTTAAATTTCTCTTTTTTGCCTCTTGATTAGTGGGGATATCTTGGGGTTTTAGCCCCATCAGCAAAGCCAAAATAACATCAATAGAAACTCCGTCATTTCCTACTAAAATAAAACCCGTATTTTTAGGGATACCTTTAGTTGCTGGACCGTCTGCCTCTAAAGCCCAAATCCCATCAACGATCGTTAAGTCGGGTTTGGCAGTAAGATATAAATCGATTAACATCTTAGAAAAATCTTCTGGGCTAGGATACTTGCGGTGCAATTCTATCTTATAAGGTCCACAGACTAAACCAAAGAGGTTTTTTATTGCACCGGTTAAGATAGTAAAATTATGGGTTTTAAATTTAGGCAAAGATATAAAATAATCGCAAAGGTCTAAGTATTTAGTTAAAGGGAAATTGTTTTTCCATACCGGTTGATTAAAATTTATAAGTTCTATCTTCTCTTCCTCGGCAATCTTTTTTATCCCACATCTTAAATAAACTTCCTCAATATCCTCTTTATTCCAACTGGAAGGTGAATCACCCAAATATATTTCACAATCTATCTCTTTTAAAATCCTAATTACCGCTCTGATTAATTCCGGATGGGTAGTGATTGCCTGTTGGGGTAAAGCGGGTTGTAAAAGATTGGGTTTAACTAAAACCTTACTTTTCGGTCTAATAAAATTATTTATTCCTCCTAATAAATCAACTGCCCTCTTTAATGCCTTATAAAGTTCTTGCAAATCGTAATCAAAACAACTTACCAGGGCAAGTTTACTTTTCATTTAAATTAAAAAAATTCTTCGCGTTTTGGGTAGTAATTTGCGCTAATTCTTCTAAACTTATCCCTTTAATTTCGGAGATGGCTTCTCCTAAATATCTTAAGTAACTGGGTTCATTTCTTTTTCCGCGTAAAGGATGCGGTGCTAAAAAAGGGGCGTCAGTTTCTAACATAATTCTTTCTAAGGGTGTTTCTTTAACCAACTGCCTTAATTCTTTAGCATTCTTATAAGTAATATTAGCGGTAAAAGAGATAAAGAAACCTTCTTTTAAAAATGTCTCTAAGAAGTAATGATCATAAGAAAAACAATGTATAACTACCTTCTTAGGCTTTTTCTCCCTTAAGATCTCCAAGGTATCTTTTGCAGATTGGCGACTATGGATGATTAAAGATAAATTGAGTTCTTTGGCGATATCGATTAACTGAGAGAATACTTCCCTCTGGTTTTCTTTTAAAGAGTAATTCTTAAAATAATCTAATCCTACCTCTCCAATCGCTACCACTTTTTTATCTTGCGCTAATAATTTTAGTTTATCTTTTATCTCTTCATTAAAATTATCCGCTTCGTGAGGATGAAAACCTACACTGGCAAAGATAAATTCGTATTCTTTAGCTAACTTTAAAGACTTCTCTGAACCCTCTAAACTTGAACCGACATTGATTATATAATCAATACCTTCTTCTTTTGCCCTTTGGATAACCTCTTTTCTATCTAAATCAAAATCCTTAAAATCTAAGTGACAGTGGGTATCAATAAACATTTTAAATATTATTAAGGCGCATAAAAAGAGGAGGTTTTTTCTTTATATGTGGAGAACTAAATTCATCTAAAATAGAATCTGCGGTCTTTGGCATAAAGGGAAAAAGGAAAGTGGCAATCTCTCTTATCGTCTCAACCAGTGTCCCTATAAACCTTTTCAGCTCCTCTACTTTATTTTCTTTAAATAAAACCCAAGGTTTTTTATCCTCAATGTATTTATTAAGCATATTGACCAAGTCCCAAATGCCCTCTAAAACCTTACTAAAATCTAAATCCTCCAAAAGTAGGTTTCTCTTTAATTTTAATTCCTCTAATTTTTTAAAGATCATCTGCGTATCCGGGCTTTTTATATCCTTAACTTCAGGGATCCTTGCGGAAAAATACTTCTCAATCATATTTACTGTCCGATAAACCAAATTTCCCAAATCGTTGGCTAAATCGAAATTGTATCTTTTTAAAAGTGAATCTAAAGAAAATTCACCATCCAATCCAAAAGGGATCTGTCTTAATAAAAAATAGCGCAAAACATCTGCTCCGTACTGATTAGCTATCTCTAAGGCAGAGACGATATTCCCGCGTGATTTTGACATTTTGCTTTCTCCCACCATCCACCAACCATGAGCAAAGATAGATTTAGGGGGCTCAATCCCCAAAGCATGTAAGATAATTGGCCAGTATACCGCATGCTGTCTTAAGATATCCTTACCGATAAGTTGAATATCTGCTGGCCACCAATTTGAATTATACCTACCCTCTTTATCAAAATCTCCCACCGCACTGATATAATTAATCAAAGCATCAAACCAGACATAGCAGACATGTTTATCACTAAAAGGTAAATCTATCCCCCAACTTAACCTCTCCTTAGGTCGCGAAATACAGAGGTCATTGAGTTTATTAAGTCTTAAAAAACTTAAAACTTCCTGATAACGTGTTTGGGGTTTTATAAAATTTGGATTTTTTTCTATATAATCTAAAAGCCAACCCTGATACTTAGATAATCTAAAGAAATAATTCACCTCAGAAATTTTCTCCAAAGGTCGATGACAGTCCGGACAAAGATTATCGGATACATCTGACCAAAAAGTCTCGCAAGGGGTACAGTACCAACCCTGGTATTCTGAAAGATAAAGTTCACCTTTATTATAAAGGATCTCTAAAACTTTTTTTACTACTCTGATGTGCCGATCTTCGGTAGTACGGATAAAGTCATTGTAAGAGATATTTAGGTTCTGCCAAAGTTCTTTAAATTTTAAAACCATCTTATCCACAAACTCTTCTGGCTTTAAATTCATACTCAAGGCTACCTTCTGGATTTTCTGTCCATGCTCATCGGTACCGGTTAAAAACCATACATTATTTTCACCTAAAACCTGGCGCATATAACGGGCTAAAGCATCCGCGGCGATATTCGTATAGGCATGCCCAAGATGGGGATCCGCATTTACATAATATAAAGGGGTAGTGATATAAAATTTATTCATTTATACTCCAGCTGAATCTGTCTTCCATCCTCTAATTCTACAGTAACTTTTCGCGTGAATACATTTACTCCGATTACTTTTCCTTTCCCTTCTTTTGTATGGATGCGCTCTCCTTCATGAGGTAAGCCTTTACTCAGTTGCTTATAATTTTCGTATTCAAAAGCCAAACAACACATCAATCTTCCACAGAGCCCAGAGATCTTAGTAGGGTTTAAAGAGAGATTTTCCTCTTTAGCCATCTTTATAGTTACTGGCTCAAAATCCTTTAAGAAACTTATACAGCAAAGCTCTTTCCCACAAGGCCCTAAACCACCGATGAGTTTTGCCTCATCCCTTACTCCGATCTGCCTTAACTCAATACGCACTTTAAATACCTTGGCTAAATCTTTTAAAAGTTGGCGGAAATCAACCCTTCCCTCACTGGTAAAATAAAAGATAATTTTTTTGTTATCAAAGGAATATTCCGTCTTAACTAATTTCATCGTTAATTGATGTAGTTTTACCTTCTCTAAAAATATACCCCTTGCCTCTTTTGCCTTTTCTCGGTTTTCTTTAATCCTTTTTATATCTTCTTCTGTGGCTTTACGTATAATCTTTTTTAACGGCTCTCTGATGGGAAAATTTACTTCCGAAATAACCTGCCCATACTCAAGACCACGGTCGTATTCCAAAATAACATAATCCATCTTATTTAAAGTAATTCCTTCGGGGAAAGTGGTATAAATATGTGGTCCAAAATCCCTTAAACGCACCTCATAAATTACATTCTTGCCCTTATCTTCAAATTGCTCCATAGTAAACGGGGGTTAATATTCTTTTCCAAAAATAAGTTAGCCTCAACGATAAAATCGATCATCTCCTCAATTTCTATTAATGGATAATATCGGCAAATACGCCCAATTTTTTCCTTAAGATCAATGTTTATCAATTCTTCAAAACCAAATCCTGTTTTTGCCATATATAAATCCCTAAACCAACTTAAAAGAAAACCCAATGTTTCTTTTAGATTTTCTTTTTTTATCTCTTTATCGTTATATAAATACCTACCCGATAAAAAATTCTCAATAATTTCATTTTTATACCTCAATATATCTTTTTGCTGTTTAGTTAAATCTATCACCCTGCCAATCCTTCCTTCAGTAAAATAAGCCAAAAAATGGGCTAAGTTCTGATTTAGACCTAAGGAAAGGATAAGTATCTCTTTTAGTTTATTTTTCTCCAAAGGAACAAAATTCAACTTATAACATCTCGAAAGTATAGTCGGTAAAATCCTCTGTGGGAAAGCACTGATAAGGATAATTAAAGAATATTCGGTTGGTTCTTCTAAAACCTTTAAACAGGCATTGGCTGCCTCACTAGTTAAAGTATGGGCATCGTCGATAATAAAGATCCTTTTTTCCGATTCATAACTCTTAAGATAAACCATCTCCTTAAGGATGCGTATTTTTTCTATCTTTATAGTGCCTGAAGGATCCGGTGAAATAAAAAAGACATCCGGATGTGTATTATCCTCAATTTTTTTACAATTTACACATTCATCGCAACAATCAAAATTATTTTTATTTAAACAGTTTATTGCCTTGGCTAAAGTTTTAGCGATTAAGCGTTTGCCAATCCCAGATGGACCCCAAAAGAGATAAACCCCTGACTTTTTTTGTCTTAAGAAAATATTTTTTAAAACCTCTATAGATTTTTGGTTTCCGATAATTTCCTTAAATGACATAATTTTTTAAAAATAATTTCTTGGATTATCTTCTGGGTAGATAAAGGCTCATTCTGGACCGCGATCACCTTTATCCTTTTAGGATAAAGTTTGGCTAATTTTAAATAACCCTCCCTTACCCGCTGATGAAATTTTAAATCCCTTATTTCAATCCGATCAAATTTTTTTCCTGCTCGCTTTAGCCCTTCCTCAACCGGTAAATCTAAAACAACGGTTAAATCCGGGGTTATTCCTTTACATACAGAATCAGCTACCTTTTTTATCAATTTAAGGTCTACCCCCAAACCAAACCCCTGATAAGCAAAGGTAGAATCCAAGAAACGATCGCAGAGAATAATGTAACCTTTTTTTAAATAAGGGATAATTACCTCTTCTACCAATTGATTGCGACAGACCATATAAAGAAGCATCTCCGATAAAGGGCTAATCTCTTTAAAAGAAGGGTTAAGTAAAATCTTCCTTATCTTCTCTCCTATCCGTGTACCACCCGGTTCACGGATCTTCAAGACCTTAAGACCCCTTTTTTTTAAATAATTATAAAGCAATCTTATCTGTGTACTTTTCCCGCTTCCCTCTGGACCTTCAAAACTAAAGAAAACTCCCCTCATTTTCTTCTATAAATTGTTCCTTCGGGTGTATCCTCTAAAATGATCCCTCTTTCTTCTAATTCCTTCCTTATCTTATCTGCGGATAAAAAATCCTTCTTTCTTCTTAACTCTTCCCTTAATTTTATCTTCTTCAAAATTTCCTCTTCAACCGGTAAAACCTCTATAGAAATTCCAAATATTTTAAATAACGATAAGATTATCTCTTTTGCATAGAATATCTTTTTTAGATTTTGTCGAAAATTAGTAAAATAACCATCAATGAGATTTAGCAATTTAAATAGAATACCTAAGGCTTTGGCGGTATTAAAATCATCATCCATAGCGGTAATAAATTCATCTTTCAATCTGTCTATCTCTATAAAATTATCAGGGATATTTTTAATTTTTATAAAATTACCTAAACTCTCTATGCGTTCCATAAGATTTATAAAACTGAGGAAAGATTTATGGCAATCTTTAAGTTTATCCCAATTAAAATCTATAGGATGGGAATAATGACAACTCAAGAAAAAAAGTTTTAAAACCTCTGGCGAATAATTTTTAAGGATCTCTTTTGCGGTAATAAAATTACCCAAAGATTTAGCCATCTTCTGCCCATTGAGCGTTAAAAGTCCATGGTGTAGCCAATATTTTGCAAAGGGCTTTCCTGTAAGAGCCTCAGATTGAGCGATCTCATTCTCATGATGGGGAAAGATTAAATCCATCCCTCCACCGTGGATATCTAAGGTTTGCCCTAAATATTTTATAGCCATAGTAGAACACTCAATATGCCAGCCAGGACGACCTTTTCCCCAAGGAGAATTCCAGAAAGGCTCATTCGGTTTAGAAAACTTCCAGAGAGCAAAATCTAAAGGCTCATCCTTTGTCTCGTCAGGCTCAATCCTTACCGCTTCCAACATCTTTTCTATTTTCTGCCCAGACAACTTTCCATAATTTGGAAATTTTTTTACCTTAAAGTATACACCACTTTCCGTAATATAGGCGAATCCTTTTTCTATTAATTTTTCTATATTTTTAATCATTAAGTCAATATGCTCAGTTGCACGCGGTTCAAAATCTGCTTTTCTAATATTAAATAATTTAAGTGTCTCCTGATAACTTTGAATATAGTTTTCTACAACCTCCTGCCAACTTACCTTTAGTTCTTGGGCACGTTTTATAATCTTATCATCTATATCGGTAATATTACGCACAAATTTTACTTTAAAACCCCTAAACTCTAAATAACTCCTGATTACATCAAAGATATAAAGACTGCGTAGATGTCCAATATGGCAATCATCATAAACAGTTACTCCACAGGTGTACATATTTACCTGACCTGACTCTAAAGGGATAAATTCTTCCTTTTTTTTAGTAAGGCTATTATAGAGATAAATTGCCATCACCCTTATTAAATTCTAAATCGGTCTTTATGGTATTAATTTTTTTCTCCAATCTCTCTATTTTTTCCTTTAATTCCTCAATTAAATCCATCACGGGATCAAGGATATGGATATGGTCTAAACTTACTTCGATTTTTTTGCCCTCCTGTTTAGTAAGTCGCGCAGGAACCCCCACAACTGTAGAATTTGCTGGCACATTCTTTATTACTACCGCATTTGCTCCGATATAAGAATTATCTCCTATCTTAATATTCCCTAAAACCTTTGCCCCTGCACCGATTACTACATTATTGCCCACGGTAGGATGGCGCTTACCTTTTTCTAAACCGGTTCCGCCTAAAGTCACTCCCTGATAGATTAAAACATTATCACCAATTTCCGCAGTCTCTCCAATCACTACTCCCATCCCATGGTCAATAAAAAGACCCCTGCCGATCTTTGCTCCCGGATGGATTTCAATTCCAGTTAAAAAACGACTGAATTGACTGATGGCTCTGGCTAAAAAGTAAAGTTTTATTTTATAAAAGAAATGGGCGATCCGGTAATGAAAAATGGCATCCAAACTCTGATAAAGTAGAACTACTTCCAAAAAACTTTTTGCTGCGGGGTCTTTACTTTGTGCAGATTTTATCTCAGGATAAAAGAATATGGAAAAAATGATAATTTTTAAAATAAAAAGGAAAAATAAAATCCCTAAAATATATAAAAAAATAATCATCGCTTCTCCTTTCCTTTAAGTAAAACCACAACCCAACAGGAAACCGCATTCTTTTCACCCGCCGCATCTAAACCTTCATTGGTCTTTGCCTTTATGTTTATGCTATTGAGATGGGTTCCTAAAATATCCGCTAAATTTTTCCTTATCTTAATTTTAAAAGGAACTAACTTTGGCTCTTCAATTATAATTACCGCATCTAAATTAACAATTTCAAATCCTAAATCTTGCATTATTTTTTTCACTTTAAGTAAAATTTTAGAACTTTCTATACCTTTATATTTAGGCTCAGTAGACGGAAAGTATTCACCAATATCTTTTTCACCCAGCGCACCCAAAATGGCATCAGAAATAGCATGGATCAAAACATCTCCATCAGAATGCCCACTAAGCCCCTTCTCATAAGGGATAGGTACTCCCCCCAAAATCAACTTTCTATTTTTTACTAAGCGATGGATATCATAACCGATACCCACTCTAAAATCCATATCCTTTTTTATTCTTTAAAATAAATTTTGCTAAAACTAAATCTAAAGGATAAGTGATCTTTATATTTAAAAAATCTCCCTCGAGCATTTTTACCTTAAACCCCAACTTCTCCACCATCTGGGCATCATCACTAAAATCATTACCTTTAAACTTCTGATGCGCTTTAATGATCAAGTCTTTCTTAAAAACCTGCGGGGTCTGTGTTTCAAAAAGGACTTTGCGATTTAAAGTTTCTTTTACAAAACCCTCTTTATCCACTAATTTTATTGTGGGAACCAAAGGGACTCCTAAAGTAACCGCTTTGTATTTTTCTACCTCCCCAATAACCTTAGAAAGCAACTTTAAATTAATAAAGGGCCTTACCGCATCATGGATAAGTACAAAATCTATCTTTTTATCTACAAATTCTAAACTCTTTCTTACTGACTCCTGACGCTGTAAACCTCCTTCTAAAACTTCCTTTACTTTTTTAATCCGGTAATCTTTTATAATTTTTTTAAATAAATCTAAATAACCTCTTGGTACCGCTAATATGATTTCTTTTATCTTAGGATGTTTAGCAATAATCTCTAATGTATGAATAAAGATAGGTTTTTTTTCTAAAGGAATTAATGCCTTGGGTATATCTTTTTTTATTCTCAAACCAAAACCCGCAGCGGGAATAATTGCACTTACCAACATCTTATTATTTTTCTAATTTTGTAAAGATCATCCTTCCTGCGGGTGTCTGTAAAACCGAAGTGACTACTACTTTTACCTGCTGACCTAAAAAACGCAAAGCATCTTCCACCACAATCATCGTTCCATCATCAAGATAACCTACCGCCTGATTGTATTCTTTCCCAGGTTTAATCAATTTTACTTCGATTACCTCTCCCGGAAATACAACTGGCTTCAAAGCATTGGCTAATTCATTGATATTTAAAACTTTAATCCCTTCAAGAGTAGCGATCCGATTTAAATTAAAATCTACCGTTAGTATCTTAGCATCTAAGATCTTAGCCAGCCTTACCAATTTCGCATCCACTTCCGTTAAATCTGGAAAATCTTCCTCTTGAATTATCAGTTGTGCTTTAAGCTCTTCCTGAAGACTATTTAGTATCTCTAAGCCTCTCTTTCCTCTTTGGCGTTTAATCGGATCCGTAGAATCCGCGATCTGCTGAAGTTCTTTTAAAACAAAGCGGGGAATAATCAATTTTGCCTCCAAAAAACCACTTTTATATAAATCTTTAATCCTTCCATCGATAACTATACTTGTATCCAAAAGCACGCGCTCCTGTGCCTCCTTTTCCTGACGTAAGCGCACATAAGGGATAATGATATTAAATTCATCTTTACCCCGCAAACCCAAAACAAAACCCAAATAACAAAAAACTAAAGTAAAAATTATCCTGGCAAAAGAGATCACCTCTTGATTCTCAATAAATAAACTAAAGGCATCGGAAATTAACTTTGCCATAATCAAACCTAAGAGCAATCCAAATACCGCACTGGAAAGTCCGCGCACAGAAACCTTATGCATCATCATCTCTAAAAGCACAATTACTCCTCCTAAAACTATACCCCCAAGCGTTCCAAAAATTGGTGAGAGATTATAACCTACTAATCCAGAAAGTAAAACAAAAAGGATCCTTACAAATAATAAAGTCATAATTCTACACCTCCTATATATAAGATAAAGTTTCTTTTAAGGTAGTTACTCCGATTAGATTAATCTTACCTTTATAATCTAAATTTTTAAGTGTGTTTTTAGGTAGAATCGCATTTTTAAAACCTAACTTTTCTGCCTCTTTTATACGCAGAGCGGGTTGAGTTATACTCCTTATCTCTCCTGCCAGACCTACCTCACCTAAAATTAAACTCTCTTTTAATACGGGTTTATCTTTAAAAGCAGAAATGATGGCAACTGCTACCGCCAAATCTACTGCGGGATCTTCAATTTTTATTCCTCCTACTACATTCACAAAAACATCTTCGTTTTCCAAATTTATTCCCAATCTTTTCTCTAATACCGCAATAATTAGACCTAATCGATTGTAGTCAAAACCCTGAGTTCTACGACGGACAAAACCAAAACCTGCTCTTGCCACCAATGCCTGAATCTCTACCAGAATTACCCTACTTCCCTCTAAACTCGCAGAAACACAGGAGCCAGAAACATCCTCTGGTCTTTCCGAAAGAAAAAGTTGCGAAGGATTTTTTACCGCAATTAATCCCTGGGTGGTCATCTCAAAAATCCCTATCTCATTGGTGGAGCCAAAACGATTCTTTACCGCCCTTAAGATCCGGAAATTGGAAAACCTCTCACCTTCAAAATAAAGTACTGTATCTACGATATGCTCCAAAACCTTCGGACCCGCAATATTTCCTTCTTTAGTTACATGCCCAATAATAATCAAAATGGTATCCGTAGTTTTAGTGATCTGAGTTAAGATCCCGGCACATTCCCTCACCTGACTTACGCTTCCCGGCGAAGAACTTAAAGAAGGTTCAAAAATTACCTGAATTGAATCGATAATTACTATTTTAGGTTTTATCTTTTTAATATATTCCAAAATCAAAGACACATCCGTTTGACTTACGATGTATAGATTATCTTTTATGGTTTCCGAAAATATTCTCTTTGCCCTTAAGGCGGTCTGCTTTACCGATTCTTCTCCGCTTACATAAAGCAGGCGATATCCTTCCTGCGCTAACCTTTGGGAAATCTGTAGGCAAAGTGTAGACTTACCGATCCCTGGATCTCCACCCAAAAGTATAACCGAACCTAAAACTAAACCACCACCTAAAATCCGATCGAGTTCTTCGATCTTAGTCTTTATCCTTGATTTCTCTTCAAAAGATACCTCTTTTAAAAGCACAGGTTCATCCTCATAAAAAGATAACCTCTGTTTTAATTCCGAAGGCTCTTGATAATCCTCCTCCACAAAGGAATTCCAACTATTACAATCCGGGCATCTACCTAACCACTTTGAGGATTGGTATCCACAATTTTGACAGGTAAACACTTTTTTTATCTTAGTCATTTTATTTCTTTTTTGGTCGAAAGAAAAGTTTCCAAGGATTTAGTCTTAAATCTGAAGTTAGTTCCTTTAAATCATCTAAAATGGAATTTATTTTTTTATAAATCTCATCTTCGTAAAGCAACTTTCCTAAAGTGCCAGATTGGGTTTTCAACTCTTGAATTTTCTTATCTATATCCGAAATTATCTTTAGGGCAAGTTCCTGGACCTCATGCATTGCCACCGGATCGTTTCCTGCGATTAACGCATCCTTAGTTAAAAAATTTAAATCCTTACCTGGCATGATCTCAATATACTTTTCACCCAAAATCCCTAAGGTATTAACCCAAACTGAAGAATCCTGAGGTATCTTTACAGAATTCTTTATCCAGCAGGAAACCTTTACATAAGACTGATTACTCTCTGTATCATTAATTATCTCTATTTTTCTTACCTCTCCTACATCCACTCCTCTAAATCTTACCGGAGCACCCACCTTTACTCCATTTAAAAAATTAAATTTTATAAAAATATTGTAACCTGCCTGCCAACTCCTAAAATCCCTTAAAGAAAAAACCAATCCTGCCAATAAAATTATGCCGATAAATACAAATATACCCAATTTTAACTCTAATTTTAAACCCTTATTCACCGAAACCTCCTTATTAATTTATAGGCATTTTAGAAAAACCATTTATAAACTGAAAAACTATTGGGTCTTTGGTATTTTGGATTTCTGAAGGAGAACCTTCGTAAATAATTCTACCTGCATGGAGCATCGCGATAGTATCCGCAATTTTATAGGCACTGCGCATATCATGGGTAACTACTACGGAGGTAACCTTTAATTTATCATGAAGATTGCGAATCAAATTATTTATACTATCCGCGGTTACCGGATCAATTCCCGTAGTCGGTTCATCGTAAAGGATAATCTTTGGTCGCATACATATAGCCCGGGCGATCGCTACTCTCTTTTTCATCCCTCCACTTAATTGGTTAGGTAAAAGTTCTTCTGCCCAACGGTCTAACTCCACTAAACTCAAAGCCTCGCTTACCCTTTTTGAAATCTCCTCTTTAGGTAATCGGTAATGTTCTTTCAAAACAAAACCTACATTTTCTGCTACGGTTAAAGAATCAAAAAGCGCACCTCCCTGAAAAACTAATGCCATCTTCATCCTTATAGGTTTAAGTTCCTCTTCATTTAATTTAGTGATATCTCTTCCTTCTATAAAAATACTGCCTTCGTCTGGCTTAATTAAACCCATAATATGTTTTAAAAGCACACTCTTTCCGCAACCGGAGCGACCAATTATCACTTTAGTTTCTCCTTCCTTTATCGTTAAAGAAAGATTATTTAAAACTCGCAGAGAATTAAAAGATTTACTTAAATTTTCTATTTTAATCATCTTTTAAGGAAAAATAAAATAAAAGATGGCGGTAAAAAGACAATCCGCAGCCAAAATCAAAATAAAACTCGCCACCACCGCATTGCGCGTAGCGGTTCCTACTTCTTCTGCACCCCCTTCAATCCTAAATGCCTCAAAACAACTTACCAAAACAATAATCATACTAAAAATTAGTGACTTAAAAAGTCCAGTAAATATATCCTTAAATCTCAAAGCCTCCAAAGTGATATTTATATACATCGTAGAGGAGATATGCAGTTTATAAACACAGATAAGGTATCCTCCCAAAATCCCAATAACATTTGCATATACAGTAAGTAAAGGTAACATAAAAGCCAACCCAATAAAACGCGGAACAACCAAATAATGCACTGGCTCAACCGCCATACTCCTTAAAGCATCGATCTGTTCAGTTACTAACATCGTCCCTAACTCCGCAGTCATCGCTGCTCCACTTCTTCCTGCCACAATCAGAGCGGTGATCACCGGTCCTAATTCTCTTACAATAGAAAGGGCAACGATAGAAGCGATATACATCTCTGAACCTAATCTCTGCATCTGTACTGCGGTCTGTAAAGCCAAAATTACTCCCATAAATATAGAAACTAAAGAGACTATGGGCAGACTCTTATAACCGGTCTTTTCTGCCTGCTCAAAAATAGCCTCCTTTTTAAAAGGTCTTACAAAGCAGAATCGCAAGGTCTTAAAAGATAAACTCGCCATTCCTCCAAAGAAATAAAGCATATTCAAAATCGGTCTAAATAATCTATAGAAAAAGGATGGATTATTCATTCAAAAATAAGTTCACCGTTTTTAAAGAGAACTTTGATGTGTGATCCTTCCTTAAATCTCTTAGCGATTATCTCCTGTGCCAAAGGATCTTCGATATAACGCTGAATGGTGCGTTTTAAAGGACGGGCACCGAATATGGGATCAAAACCTTTATTGATCAAAAATTCCTTTGCCTCAGGGGTTAACTCTAAGGTGATTTTCTGTTCTTTTAATCTCTCACAGACAAATTGCATCTCAATATCCACAATTCTCTCTAAGTCCTCTTTAGTTAAAGGTCTAAAAACAATAATATCATCCAAACGATTTAAAAATTCTGGTTTAAAGGTGCGTTTTACCTCCTCTAAAAGTTTTTCCTTCATCTCTTGATAAGTAATCTCATCCTTCTGAGTTTTAAATCCTAAGGAACCGGTTTTACGGATAAGTTCTGCCCCCACATTAGAGGTCATAATAATTACCGTATTTCTAAAATCTACTTTTCTCCCAAAACTGTCAGTTAACCGACCATCCTCTAAGATCTGCAGAAGTAAATTAAAGACATCCGGATGGGCTTTTTCTATCTCATCCAAAAGTACCACCGCATAAGGTCTGCGTCTTATCTTTTCAGTAAGTTGACCTCCTTCCTCATACCCTACATAACCGGGAGGAGCACCGATTAAACGCGAGACATTGAATTTCTCCATATACTCTGACATATCCAACTGCACCAAAGCATCCTCATCGCCGAATAAAAACTCCGCTAATGCTCTTGCCAAAAGGGTTTTCCCTACACCCGTAGGACCTAAAAAGACAAAAGAACCAATTGGCCTGCGCGGATCCTTTATCCCTGCGCGTGAACGCCGAATTGCCTGGGCAATCGCTAAGATCGCTTCATCCTGACCAACGACTCTTTTATGCAACTCCTCCTCTATCTTTAATAATTTCTCCGATTCTCTTTCTTCCAAACGGAATAGAGGGATCCCTGTCCATTGGGAAACGATTTTGGCGATATCCTCTGCAGTAACTTCTGGACATAACTTTGATTTTGTCTCCTGCCATTTTCTATTTAAAAGATCAAGTTCCTGCTTCAGTTGCCTTTCTTGATCTCTTAACTGGGCTGCCTTTTCAAAATCCTGACTTTTTATATAGGATTCCTTTTCTTTTCTCACCATCTCTATTTTTTCTTCCAACTCTTTAATTTCAGGTGGTACAACTAAAACATTAAGCCTGGCACGCGAACCCGCCTCATCGATCAAATCGATCGCTTTATCCGGAAGAAACCTTCCACTGATATGCCTATCCGAAAGTTTGGCTGCCGCCTCCAAAGCCTCATCTTTATAGATAACTTTATGATGCGCTTCATATTTTTCTTTTAAACCCTTCAATATTTCAATCGTCTGTTCTACTGAAGGAGGCTCAACCATAATTGTCTGAAATCTCCTCTCTAAAGCTGCATCTTTTTCAATATATTTTCTATATTCATCTAAGGTTGTGGCTCCGATACATTGAATCTCTCCGCGCGAAAGTGCGGGTTTTAAAATAGTGGAGGCATCGATCGCGCCTTCTGCTGCTCCTGCTCCTACTAAGGTATGCAATTCATCAATAAAGATAATTACATCCTGAGAACGCTTTATCTCCTCCATCACCGCTTTAATTCTTTCCTCAAATTGACCACGGTATTTTGTTCCTGCGATCATCAAGGCTAAATCTAAAATCACAATGCGCTTATTTCTTAATATTTCTGGAACATTTCCATTTACAATTGCTTGAGCTAAACCCTCCACAATAGCAGTTTTTCCTACTCCTGCTTCACCTAATAGTACCGGATTATTTTTTGTCCTTCTACTTAAAATCTGGATTACCCTTTCAATCTCTGCTTTACGGTTAATTACCGGATCAAGTTTTCCCTGTCGGGCTAAAGCAGTTAAATCCCTTCCAAAAGCATCCAAAGCAGGAGTCTTGGTTTTTCCCTGTGGTTGACCAAAACCCGGAATACTTGAGCCTAAAATCTCCATCACTTCATTTCTTACTGTCTCCAAATCTAAACCTAAATTCATCAACACTTGACTAGCCACGCCTTCCCCCTCACGGATAAGTCCTAAAAGGATATGTTCGGTTCCGATATAATTATGCCCTAAAGCACGCGCCTCCTCCGCTGCCAACTCCAAAGCCTTTTTTGCCCGCGGAGTAAAAGGGATATCTCCCAAAATTTGAGTAGCGGGTCCAGGCTGAACAAGTTTTTCTATCTCTAATCTGATATTCTGAAGATTAAGCCCTAATTTCTGTAAAACCGTCGCCGCCACGCCTTCTCCCTCACGGATAAGTCCTAAAAGAATATGTTCGGTTCCGATATAATCATGATTAAAACGCTTGGCTTCTTCTTTTGCCAAAACGATTACTTTTCTTGCTCTTTCCGTAAACCGGTTAAACATAGTTCTTGCCTCCTTTTAAAATTAAGTAACCGCCTCTAAGGTCTTACGGATAATCTCCGCACGTTTAAGGTCTCTCTCTTGAGAAGAGAGTTTTTTATTTTCTATTTTCTGTAGATGCGCGGGTTGGGTAATAAGAAATAACCTATTGATAGTTTGCCGGTTAAGCCCTTTAATTATATTTAAATCTACGCCTAATCTTACAAGGGAAAGTAAATCGATTGTCTCTTGACTGGAAATAATATGGGCGCTCTTTAAAATCCCAAAACTCCTCCAGATCTTATCCTCTAAAAATGCCCTTTGATTTGTATAAAGATTCTGACGCGCCATTTCCTCCTGTTCAATTACCTGTCGAATCAAGGCATTAAGATTAGAAATAATCTCATCCTCATTATGCCCTAAAGCCACCTGATTAGAGACCTGAAAGAAATTACCCTTTGCCTCACTTCCTTCTCCATAAAGACCGCGGGTAGTAAAACTTAATTTGGCAATCGCAGAAAGCATCCGATTTATCTGTCGCGTCATTACTAATGCGGGAAGATGTAGCATCACCGAACCCCTTAAGCCAGTTCCGGTATTAGTAGGACAACTCGTTAGGTATCCATAATCTGGCAAAAAAGCAAAATCTAAATTCTCAGATAAAGCGTCATCTATCCGATTAATTATACTTAAGGCTTCAAAGAGATTAAAACCTGACTGCATTACCTGAATCCTTAAATGGTCCTCTTCATTTACCATTATCGAAATTACTTCACTTTCTTCCAAAACCAAACCCCGCTGATTATCCGGGCGGGCATGGTCATAAGAGATAAGGTGTCTTTCAATGAGGAACTGTTTATCAATACTATCTAAATCCTGCATCCTTATAAAAATGCTATTCTTTAAAAAATCGATTTTTTTAGTTGCCTCCTCTACCATCTCCAATACTTTCTCTGCCTGTTTCTTATTTAAACGGTGGGGGAAAGGAATCCCATTTAAGTTTCGGGCTAAACGCACACGACTGGAGATCACGATATCCGAATAAGGACCGCTTCCTTTTAACCATTCACTGGTATGATGGATAAGTTCATCTATTGTTTTCATCTTTATTCTGTTTTTTTTCTAATTCTCTTATCTGATCCCGAATTCTGGCTGCTTCCTCAAATTCCTCCATCTCTATTGCCCTCTGCAATTTCTGACGTAGTTCCTCTAAGGTTAAGCTTTTTCGGTTATTTAAAGTATGGGCTAATTTTACCGGAGCCTTACCTATATGTTTATTGGAGCCGTGTATCTTTTTAAGTAAAGGGCTTAAATATTTCTTAAAGGTAGTATAACATTGAGAGCAACCCAATTTTCCTATCTTCTTAAAATCATCATACGAAAGTTCACAGTTAGGGCATTTAAGTTTGATAGATTCAGTCGGCTCTATCCCTTTAGCAAATTCCGCCAGTCCTGCTAAAAGGTCTCCTAAACCGAACTGCTGTTCCATCTCTATACTTTTTGCCCGCGCGCATTCTTCACAGAGATGTAGTTCCGTAACTTCATTATCAACTATCTCTGTAAGATGAACGGTAGCCTGATTTTTACCACAGAGATCACATAACATTAATACTTCACTCCTTCCTTTTGGGTAAGTTTTCTAAACTCCTGCATAATCATTAAAGTAATTTTTCCTGGTTTTCCCTCTCCAATCACTCGTCCATCAACTTTTACTACCGGCACAATCTCGGCTGCGGTTCCGGTTAAAAAGCACTCATCCGCAATATAAAGTTCATGGCGAGTAAGCACATGCTCATGAACCGGAATATTTTTTTTCTTAGCAATCCCTAAAACCGTATCCCGCGTAATCCCCCTTAATGTTCCCATACATTGGGGAGGAGTATAAAGCTGGTTATTTTTTACGATAAAGATATTGTCTCCTGTACATTCCGCAATATAACCTAAGGAATCAAGCATTATCGCCTCCTCGTATCCTGCATTTATCGCTTCAATCTTGGCTAAGATATTATTGAGATAATTTAAGGATTTTATCTGTGGATTTAACGCCTCCGGCAAATTCCTAATCGTAGGAACAGTAATAATACTTAATCCCTTTTTATACAACTCCTCAGGATACAAAACAATCTTATCGACAATAATAATTACCGTCGCATTGCCTTCACATTTACGGGGGTCTAATCCCAAATCTCCTTCTCCCCTCGTCACCACTACGCGGATATAAGCATCATCTAAGTTATTTACTTTAAGGGTCTTAATTATTGCCTTCATAAAATCTTCTTTACTTAAAGGGATCTTAAGCATTATAGAATGCGCAGATTCAAATAACCGGTCGATATGCTCCTTTAATTTAAAAACCCTTCGGTTATAACTGCGTATCCCTTCAAACACCCCATCACCGTAAAGTAAACCGTGATCAAAAACAGAAATCTTTGCGGATTTTTTATCATAAAATTTACCATTAATATAAACTTTCATCTCCTCTCCTCGTTTAAATTGTTAAATTAATAATTCGTTATTATCGTTTTTTATTTTTTTAAATAATCTCAATACTCAATACTTACTACTCACTACTTATTAATAGCGGATAGCGTATAGCGTTTAGCGTATAGTTTTTTGTTTCCTTAACACCTAAATACCTTAAAACCTTAATACCTAAATATCTTAACACCTAAAAACCTAACTTCCTAACTCCTACCTACTATCTACTACCTATTGATTTTCAAATAGTTGGCTCCTTTTAATTCAAAGTCCCATCCTTAAGATAAACAACCTTATCCGCAATATAAGTCAATTTTTCATTATGGGTAACTAATACTACCGTCATCTTTTCTTTAAGATTTAACTCTTTAAGTAAAGCGATAACCTCATCCCGCGAAACCGCATCCAAATTACCTGTAGGCTCATCACAGAAAAGAACCTTTGGCCCATTGATTAAACTCCTACAGATGGCTACCTTCTGAAGCTCTCCGCCTGAAAGTTGACTGGGAAAATTATTTTCTTTTCCTTTTAAACCTACCCTCGCTAATAAATCTTGCGCCTTCTTTTTTAATTGATTTAAATTATTAAAACCATCTACCAAAGCAGGTAGTAAAACATTCTCTAAAACATTAAACTCCGCTAAAAGATGATAAAATTGAAATACAAAACCAAAAGTTTTATTCCTTATTTGACTTAATTCCCGATCGGATAAACTATAGAGATCTAAATCCCTTAAAAAAACATAACCTTCAGTAGGCTTATCTAATCCTCCCAAAAGATTTAAAAGTGTAGTTTTGCCTGAACCTGAAGGACCCACAATCGCCACAATTGAGCCCTCCTCAATAACTAAATCTATCCCTTTTAATACATGCAGTGGCTTATTGCCATTGTTATATACCTTATGTAGATTCTCTGTCCTTAATAATACCATTTTCTACTCTTTAATTATATAATTTTTTATAGTCTTATGCAAGGCTTCTAATTCTAAAGGCTTAACAATATAATCAATCGCCCCTAACTCTTTAGCCTTATTGAAACTTTCCTGATCATCTCTTCCAGTAATCATAATTACTTTTATCTGTGGCTCTATCTCTTTTAATCTTTTAAAAAGTGTCAATCCATCCATATGGGGCATATTGATATCTAAGAAAAGCCAATCCGGCTGATAAGTATAAAATAACTTTATTGCCTCTTTAGCAGAATTGGCACTCTTTGCCTCTAAACCCAGATGTTTAAGAAAACTACAGAAGAAACTCGTTACCTCATCATCATCATCAACTACCAAAATCTTCATTTTATCTGTTTTTTTATCTCTGCATTTTTTTCAAGCGCCTTTTTGGCTAAAAGCCGAAACATCTCCTTCATCTCCTCTAAGGAAATTTTGTCAGAAGGGATCTTTATGATAGTAAGGGAGCCTTCTTTTGGTTTTGCATAATATTCAATAGTTCCGCCTAAAGATTCTACAATTGCCTTTGATCTTTGGTATCTCAACCAATTCTTCAAAGGCATATTCTCCAAAGTCCAGCCGATACCATTATCCATACATTTTACCACATAATACTCCTTACCATCAATTACTTCCGTATCCAAAGTGAACCTTATATAACCTTTGTAACTGGGATGGTGATTAAGGACTATATTAAGAATTTCCATCTTAAACCTCCTTTAATTTTATTCATACCTTAAGGCTTCTGCGGGTTTAAGTTGCGAAGCCTTTAAAGCCGGATAAATTGTAGAAAATAGAGTAATCAGAATTGCCACTCCTACTATTAAGATTACATCCGGCCATAAAACTAACCTTACGGGAAGATACTCGATATAGTAAATATCTTGGGGCAATTTTATAAATTGATATTTTTTAAGTAAAAGACACAGAACTACTCCCACAAAAGTCCCTATCCCTACACCAGTTAGACCAATTAACATTCCATTTAAAGTAAAAATCCTTCTTATCGCCTTCCTATTTAAACCCACTGCTATAAGTATCCCAATATCCTTTGTCTTCTCTACCACCGTCACAACTAAAGTGCTGATGATATTAAATGCTGCCACCAATATAATTAAAGTAAGGATGATAAACATCGTAATCTTTTCTAACTTTAAAGCGGAAAAGAAATTCCGATTTATCTCCTGCCATGTTCTTACATTGTAATCAAAACCGATAAGTTCTTCTATTTTATTCTTTACTTTCAAAGCAGAATAGAGGTTATTTAATCTTATCGCCAACTGGGAAACGCTATCTTTTCCTAAATCAAAAATCTCCTGCGCCTTTTCCAAATTAACATAGATGAGATTTAAATCGTAGTCATACATCCCGGAATAAAAGATCCCTTTTACTTTAAAAATGTACTCCTTTCCTAAAGGACCAAATACACTTACTTCATCGCCCAAATCAACTGCCAAATTCAAAGCCAGCTCTTTTCCTAAAATTATTCCCGAAGCATCCAAATCCTCAAAAGAGCCCTTTATAATAAAATCCTTTATATGCGAGACATTTTTCTCCTGTTTAGTATCAATCCCTTTAAGTAATAGAGGGATAAATTTATCCTCCTTCAAAATAAATACCTGGCCCTGCACCTGAGGACTTATTGCCTTAATTTCTTTTAAAGTCTCTATCTTTTTTATCAATTGCGGATAATTATCTATATTTTTAGGATGGGTAATGATCATATCGGATAAATTAGATAAAATTTTATTACGCAGATCATAATGGAACCCACTCATCACCGCAATCACTACAATCAATGCTGACACTCCCACCGCTACTCCCAAAACCGAAATGATACTGATTAAACTGATAAACTTTTCTTTCCTCTTTGTAAAGAAGTATCTTTTCCCGATAAATAATTCTAAGCGCATGGTTTTAAAAGGGGAAAGAGGATCACATCCCTTATGGAAGCTTGATTTAAGAAAAGCATACAGAGCCGATCTATACCGATTCCTAAACCGCCTGCAGGAGGCATTCCGTATTCTAAGGCGGTTAAAAAATCCTCATCGATCTTTTTAACCTCTTGGCTTTCCAAATTCATTATCTCCTCTTTGAACCTTTGCCTTTGCTCTTGGGGATCGTTTAACTCAGAATAGGCATTAGCAACCTCTATCCCGGCAATAAAAAGTTCAAACCTCTCCGAAAGAAAAGGGTTCTCCTTTTTTCTTTTTGCTAAAGGACAGAATATACTAAATAAATCAGTAACAAAGACGGGATTATCCGACTCCGGCTCTATTAATTCTGCAATGAGATTGACAATAAATGAACGGGAAAGATTTTCTCCCAATTTAATATTATGCTTTTTTAATTTCTCAATCCAAGTTTCTAAATCATCATCAGGATTTATATCGTATTTTTCCTTAATAATTTTGGCAAAGGAGATTTCCTGCCAATTATTTAAATCTATGGTCTTTGACTGATAAACGAGCTTTTCTGTTTTTAAAACTTTTCGAGATAAATGAAGAATCAGTTCTTTTGTCAAATCCATCATATCCCGCCAATCAGAATAGGCAGAGTATACCTCAAGCATAGTAAATTCAGGACTGTGTTTTGTAGAGATCCCTTCGTTACGGAAATTACGATTCAACTCGTATACCTTTTCAAATCCTGCAACTAAAAGCCTTTTTAAATATAACTCCGGAGCAATCCTTAAGTATAAATCCAAATCGTACTCATTATGGTGAGTCTTAAAAGGCCTACCCCTTGCTCCGCCGGGAATAAGTTGCATCATCGGTGTTTCTACTTCAATAAAACCTAAATTATCCAAAAAATTACGGATCTCTTTTATTAAAAGGGAGCGCATTAAAAAAACCTCTTTTACTTCATCGTTACACATTATATCCAAATAACGCTGGCGGTACCTTATCTCTATATCCTTCAAACCGTGCCATTTTTCCGGCATAACCCTTAAATTTTTAGATAAAAGATAAGTATGTTTAACATTTAAAGTTGGCTCTCCTGTTCTTGTCTTAAAGAGACTCCCTCTAAATAAAGCGATATCTCCAATATCAAATTCCTTAATTAAACTATACAATTCTTTTGAAACTATCTCCTCTTTTACATAAACCTGAATTTTTGCGGAAAAATCCTTAAGATCAAAGAAAAGCGCCTTCCCATGCAGGCGCTTTGCCATAATCCTTCCCGCAACAACCGCCTCTTTTGCTTCCTCAAAATTCTTAATTAATATTGCTATGGGGGTTCTTTCCTTTAGCCAAGAGGAAGGGTAATCGTAAAGTTTATACTCTTGGAATTTTTTTATTTTGTTTTCTTTTAAAGAGATCTCGTTGTTTTCCATAACTTCATAATTATATACCATCATCAAAGCCCTGTCAATTTAAACTAAATGTGGAGTAGGTAAAGTTTTTAGAATAGTTAGGATTTTAAAAATTAATAGACAAAAAAGAGAAATTATGTAAAATATCTTAAATTATGCAAAATCCAAAATACTACTTAGATAAAAACGGTGATTTTGTAATCTCCAATTATAACTTTAGCAAACCCTTTGCCAACTTTTTCCCTGGAATTTCCGGAAAATACGGAATCCCTCTTTGGGTATTTTATGTCAACCGCAACCAAGGAATAATCAGTTTTGGCACGCAGAATAAAGACCATGCTATCTTAGAATTCTTTCCTGCCAACAAAGCCTGGTATCTGGTCTCTCTTTTAGGTTTTCGCACCTTTTTAAAGATAAATAAAGATAAAAATTTTATTTTTTATGAGCCCTTCAGTAATACTTATATAAATAATGGTTTTCAAATCACCAACCGCATGTTTATAAATTCCTGGGAACTGAAACTCCAAGAGTTAAATTATTCTTTAGGTATAAAAATAGACATAAACTATTTCACTATTCCTAATGATAAATATGCTGGTTTAGTAAGAATCTTAAATCTTACCAATCTTAAAAAAGAACCCTTAGAGATAGAATTGCTGGATGGTTTACCGCAAATTGTTCCTTATGGTATAAGGAATCTCTTCTTAAAAAAATTAAGTAGAACTATTGAAGCCTGGATGAAGGCAGAAGTCTTAAGAGAAAATACCGCTCTATATAAAATAGATATTGACCCTGAAGATAAGCCAGAAGTAATTCATATAAAAGCGATAAACTTCTATACCAGTTTTTATTTAGAAAGGAAAAATATAAAATTTCCCAAAGTAATAATTGATCCGGATTTGATTTTCTTTCCTTATGATTTTTCTTATCCTGGGCATTTCTTTAAAAACAAAAATTATAAATTTATCTCTCCAAAAAATACGCTCAGTAAAACTCCTTGTGGTTTTTCTTTTCTTAAATTAAATATTAACCCAGAAGAAAAAAAAGAATTTTTTAATATAGTTGGTTATATGCCTTCAAAAGAAATGTTAGAAATTTACTTAAAAAGAATAATTGATACAGGATATATTCAACAGAAAAAAGAGGAAAACAAAAATCTAATCTTAGAACTGCAAAATAATATCTATACCGAAAGCAATATCGCCAAATTTGACCTCTATGCAAAACAGACCTATTTAGATAACCTTTTAAGAGGAGGCTATCCAGTTATCTTTAAGAAAGAAAATTTTAAAACTGTATTTTATATATACGCCAGAAAACATGGGGATTTAGAAAGGGATTATAATAATTTCTTGCTTTCACCTACCTACTTTTCACAAGGAAATGGAAATTTTAGAGACATTAACCAGAACCGCAGAATGGATAACTGGTTTTATCCAGAAATAGAAGATGAAAATATCATTACTTTCTTTAATCTAATCCAAACTGATGGTTTTAATCCTCTGGTGTTAAAAGAGGTGGTATTTCATCTTAAAGATATTAATGGATTGATTTCTAATTTAAAAGGAATAATCTCAGATAAAGAAATAAATTTACTTTTAGAATTCCTAAAAAAACCTTTTAGCCCTGGAGAAATCTTACATTTCTTAGAAGAAAATAAAATCTCAACCCAAATCCCTGAAGAGGAATTTTTAACTTTAATCCTATCTTTTTCTCAAAAAGAACAAACTATCGACCACAGTGATGGATTCTGGACCGACCACTGGACATACAATTTAGACCTTTTAGAAAATTATCTAAAAATTTATCCGGAAAAATTAAAAGAAATTATCTTTGAAAAACCTATTTTTAGTTTCTACGATAACAGCTATGTAGTTAAAGAGCGCAAAGAAAGATATATACTTAAAGATGGTAAAGTAATACAACTTCATTCCGTATATAAAGATGCTGAAAAAGAAGCACTCATTAAGAAAAGAACCGAATACCCTCATCTGGTAAGGGATGATTTGGGAAAAGGAAAGATTTATTATACTACTTTAATTAATAAACTCTTATGCCTTTTAGTTAATAAATTAAGTTCACTTGACCCTTTTGGTATTGGAATTGAGATGGAAGCAGATAAACCCAACTGGTTTGATGCCTTAAATGGACTGCCCCATCTTTTAGGCTCATCTGTCTGCGAGACTTTTGAATTAAAAAGACTTATCCTTTTTATAAAAAATACTTTGGAAAGTACAAAAGTTGAGAAAATTTCTATTATTGAAGAAATCTATAATTTTTTATTGGCATTAGATGATTTACTTAAAGAATGGCTAAACAGTAATTCACAAGAAAAAGATTTTATTTTTTGGGATAAAAGTAATTCTTTAAAGGAAAAATATCGCAGGGATACAAAGGTAGGTCTTAGCGGAAAGGAAAAAGAGACTTCAAAAGAAATAATCTTTAATTTTTTAGATAATGCACTTAAAAAGATAGATTATGGAATTAAAAAAGCAGAAATAAAACCTAACTTATATACAGGTTATTTTATAAATGAAGTTAAAGAATACGAAATTAAAGAAGGGGTGATTTATCCTAAAAAATTTTCTCAAAAAAGACTTCCCCTTTTCTTAGAAGCCCAGATGCATGCTTTAAGGCTTTGCGAAAATAAAAAAGAGGCAAAAAAGATTTACGAAGAAACCAAAAAAAGCGCACTTTTTGATAAAAGACTTAAGATGTATAAGGTAACTGCATCCCTTCTTGAGGCACCTTTAGAGATTGGCAGATGTCGGGCATTTCCTTCAGGTTGGCTTGAAAACGAATCCATCTGGCTACATATGGAGTATAAATATCTATTAGAAGTTTTAAAGAAAGAACTTTTTGAGGAATTCTATAAGGACTTCAAAAATGTACTTATCCCTTTTCAAAACCCTTTAAAATACGCAAGAAATATTTTAGAAAATTCCTCCTTTATTGTTAGCAGTGCCTTTAAGGATAAAAAATTAATCGGAAATGGTTTTGTGGCAAGGCTTTCGGGTTCAACCGCAGAATTCTTAGAGATGTGGCTTTTGATGAATGTGGGAGATAGGCCTTTCTTTTTAGATGAATCAGGAAAACTTAACTTAAGATTTAACCCTAAACTTGCTGGTTGGTTATTTAAAAGAAATGGAACTTATAGTTTTAATTTTTTAAGTAAAATTAAAATTACCTACTACAATCCCAAAAGGAAAAATACCTTTGGAAAAAATCAAGCCAAAATAAAAACAATTTCTTTCAAAGACAAGGACGGAAACCTTATAAATTTATCCTCTGAAATTATCCCCCACCCTTATGCTGAACAGATAAGAGAACAAAAAATAAAAGCAATAGATGTTTATTTTGAATAAATCGTTATTTTCGTTTTTATTCCTTAACCCAATAATGCTATAACCTTTCAAAAAAACCAAATTATCAAAACTCCCAAAAACATCCAGATAGCAAAAGGAGTAGTTTTTTGCAGGGTCCTTTCTTCATAAAGATCTATTAATTTTTTGAAAATAGGAAATAACACCATAATCGATATAGACCGTCCAAATATATCTCCTGTTTCTAAAATAAATTGTTTATCAGAATATACCATTTTAAAACCAAAATATATTATTAAAACAACAAAGGCAATAACTATAAATTTGGCATTCTTCTTAAAGAATTTGGAGAGTGGATTAAAAAATAAAAGAGATGCCAATATCAAAATATTCTTACTGGGCAAAATCTTAAAAATTAAATTCTGGAATTCTTTCCTTAATATCTTAAAAAATAAAAAGAAAACAACGAATCCCAAAATAACTTTACCCATCTCAATCTTGTTAAACCTCAATTTTTCTTTAATCAATTTTGAGAGTTTTTCTCTAATTTCCATAAGTTTGAATCTCTTAAGAAAATAAAAAATCGACCTAAAAAGAAGATATATTGTTGCGGGTATAAAAATTGCCAAAAGCAGAAGAAAAGAGGCAAAATAATAATTAAAATAAACCCGAGAATATTTCCCCATTGGAATAAGACTAGAATAGCAGATAAAAAGCTTTGCATCACCTGCTGCCCATAACTTAAAGTGCCATAGAAGATAAGCAACTAAACTACTAATTACTAAATTTATACACCACTTATCAAAATTCCAAATCAAATAAGAGGCTATCCATCCTAAATAAGGAGGAATAATCTTTTTAATTGCTAACATATATAGAATCCAAGAAAATAAATAGATTAAAAATGGATATAATAATCCTATAAGAATCCATTTATTTTTTATTTTAGAAAACTTAAAATCCTCATAGCTTGTAGTAAAGCCAATGAAAAAGATTATAGGTAAGAAAATAAGATTGAATAACAAAGTATTAGAGATTGTAGGCACGGGCGGCTATCAGAAAAACTAATTTTTTAAGCTTAGAGTAACAACAACCCTTTAGCTTCAAATATTTATAATAATATATAAGATAATCGTAATTAAACAAAATCCCATTGCTTATTTTGTATTCTCCAAGATGCCTTAAACTAAAGGCCAAATCTATCCAGTTATCTAAGTTATCTGGATTAAGAGAAATTGCTTTTAAGAAATACTTTCTTGCTTTATTAAAATCTTCAGTAATGTAATAAATATATCCTGCCAATGCAAAAATTGTTTCTGAACTTTCTTTTCTTAGCCAATCTCTAACTTTTTGTTGAAGTTTTTTAAATTTTTTAGGATAAGTAAAATATAGGATAGCTAATTGAGAAAAAAGCGAATCTTTTCTTTCTATTCTATCAGAAAGGTAGTTAGTCTGGCGTGTTAAAAGTTCAAAACCGGTAATTTTTTTAAATTCTTGATAAATATCCAATTAACTAAACTGAATAATAAAGGGTACCTCGGGTGCAAAATCTTTTTTTTGCCATTTAATTCTTTTTATTAATTTCCCTTTCTTTAAAATCACCACATCCTTATCTTCTAAAAATACACAATCTCCTTTTTTTAACTCGATTTCATAAAGATTGTTTTCTGGCATCTGGCCGATAAAATATACCTTTTTATAAAATAATTTATTATTCTTAATCTCTCCTTCAAAGGCATAGAATTTTCTTTCGTAAAAGACTAATAAAGGTAATTTTAGATGCCTATCTATTTCTTTTACAAATTCAGGCTCTTCTTCATAAATAGCCTTTCTAATTTTTTTAGCTAAATCAATGGTTGCCTTACAATTATAAGAGCATGGCATATGATAGATATAAGAGTATGTGACATCTTTAGTAAAAGGATTGCATAGATAATGATATTTACTTTCGAGAGTGTTTTTGAGTGCCTCATAAAGATAACTATATTTATACCAATTATTATATCTTTGAAAAAAATTGACACAGCATTCTGGATATCCAAGATCATATCCATATTTAAAGGCATCAATTAATGGTTTATCAATAACTCTATTCTTAATGATTAAAGGATACCAACCATTTTTAAAACATTTTTCTAAATTCTCTTTTGATTTAGAAATAAATACATGAAGAGAACCATCTATATTATTTGACTTATTAAACGGAAAGCCAAATGCCTTAGTCGTAGTTAAACGCTCTCTACCTATAACATTTATGGGAATTTCATCTGTCTTAACCACACCGAATACCACATCAGGTCTTACAAAAAGACCGTAGCGCTTACATATTTTCTGATATTCATCATATTTATCTATTCTTATCCAATCATCCATACAGGGCTTGATCCCTTTCACTGTTGCCATAATCATTGTTAACTGCCCACTATAGCCTTTTATCTGGACAAATTCCCGACAGAATCTCTTTGGTATATAAGGTTCAAACATCATTTAACAGGTTTGAATTCATCCCAACCATAAAGCTGAGGATATTCACGCCAGGGACCTTCACAACATTGGAAATATTTACATTCATTACATCTTGATCCTTTAAGTTTTCCTTCTTCCTTTCTCCAACGGTTAAAATCTTCAACTATTAATTGATCATCAATAGATTTAGTATCTACCATATATTTTTCTGCAGCACAATTTTCATATCCATCTAAAAAACAATATGGTATAGCCTCAGTTTTAGGAATTCTTCTTCGTTTAATACCTATCTTTAACCCCTGTTTAACATAAGGAATAATCTCTTTTTTTCGTGGTATAATCCAGTCTCTATTTTTAAAAGCATTTCCTAAGATATGGGGAAAGGCAAATTGATATTGAGGGATGCCTAAGTTAATTAAAAATTTGGCAATTTCAGGTAAAAAGCGATAATTTATTTTATTAATAACTGTATTAGTAACTACTAACTTCCCAAATGACAAAAGGTTTCTAATACCCGATGTGCTTTGTTCAAAACTTCCTTTAGCACTTGTAAGATAATCATGTAATTCTGCCTTGTGACCGTGTATAGATATAGCAAATACATCTGCACCTGCTTTTATCATATTTATACAAAAATCTTTATAAGCAAACATTCTGCCATTAGTCTGAATTAAAATTTTATATCCCAAGCTTTTGGCATAACTTACCAATTCTATAATATCAGCTCTTATAGTAGGCTCTCCTCCTGTAAAAACAACTTCTCCAAAGTTTCCTTTTGATTCTCTTAAAATTGTCTTAATTTCATCGGTAGATTTATCCAAACACCACTGCCTTTTATCCCCTTGAACACAGAACTTACAGTGATTGTTACATTTGAAAGTAACCTTTATATCTACACGTCTCATCACTGATTTATTCCTATCAAATCAGAAATATGGAAATCTAAATATTTTATCATGTCCAAGAAAACTTATCTTTTAAACTTATTTCTTAACTAACCATCGGTAAGTGTTATATTTTGAATATTCTTTTGAAGATAAGAATAATAATCTAAATATTTTGATATCCTTGCTGCTTTGTGATTAAGGTCTACTATTCCAATGCCAAATATCCCTGGCTGCAAACCCTTCACTAACACTCTTACTGTAGGAATACCTATTTTAGGATGTGTTAAGTCTTTAACAATGATTTCACATCCTTTGCTATGCAAAATATTAATTATAAGTTCGATGTCTTCAAGAATATCTTTGTTTTTATAGCTAACGATTTTATCGAATGGCAATGTGTCTTCTCCAATTATATCATTGAAGAAATTGTATATATTGTAGGGAAAAACCTTAAATTTGTACACTTTGTCATATTTATTTTTTATTCTATACAACCCACTAACTCTTGCTTGCACAAATTCTGTCAAAGCTCTTGCCAATGCTATTTTTTTATCAGGATGTACTCCCACTGATGTATAAAAACCAAAAGAACCAAGATAAGGCCCTTTCTTTGGATAACCAAATACTCTTATTACAGGTATTTTAAAATCACTTGTTAAATAAGACAGGTGTAGTGTTATCATCCCTTTAGATTGAATTTTAGTTATTATTCTTTTTAAATCATAATCGCAGATTGATTCTATATTTATGCTTGGCACCTTAATTTTATTCCAATGTATAACATCTTGTAGATGACGTTCAATAACTTCACAAAGACCATGTAATATTGCTTCTTCAATATTATTACCCGAAGCTAAGCCTGTTGTATCTGAAAAATCATCTTTACAACCATCTGCTTTAAAAAAAATAAGATTGGCAGGGATTAATACATTCTTATTTTTGGTTAAGGAAAAACATCTTACCCATGGTCTTACTTGTTTATCTATTTCTTTCTTAGAATAGAGTTTTCTCTGTAGATTGCAAGGAATTAAATCCCACCTAGAGATCATCCTTTCGTCTTTAATCCCCTTAAATTCAGAATAAATTATCTCTTTTCTCCTTACATATATATCTGAAGCGCTGTATCTTTCAACTCTTTCCATCAAGCCACTAACATAAGCTAAATCATCAGTTAAACCCTTCCCCCAGCTTGGTAACCTAGAATTATTGAATCTATTACTATGAATAACGGCATAAACTGGTATCCCTATTTTATCTAAGTGATCAATCCGTATTATCTTTTCATATATAGGTAAGTTAGAATGTCTGATCTTCTTTAAAATAATCCTTTTGGTCTCTTCTGGGCTTATGGTGCGATGCGTTCCTTTATAATATGTTTTAGGTGAGCTATGTAATATCATTTAATTTAAAAAATTACTAGTGGGGAGTATTACACAAAATTAGTGATTTTTGTTATCTATCCATTCCATCTTCCCAAATGACAAAAGGTTTCTAATACCCGATGTGCTTTGTTCAAAACTTCCTTTAGCACTTGTAAGATAATCATGTAATTCTGCCTTGTGACCGTGTATAGATATAGCAAATACATCTGCACCT